>MDTD01091116.1_pt1 | contig 27222 bp, 28 predicted proteins | sample 811221 | NCBI WGS metagenome assembly MDTD01 (sample SAMN05326646, study PRJNA326480) | marine metagenome | isolation source: seawater | place: Pacific Ocean: South West | collected 2011 | reverse complement strand
TCTACTTTGACTGCGTCTTCTACTTTGACTGCGTCTTCTACTTTGACTGCGTCTTCTACTTTGACTGCGTCTTCTACTTTGGTTTCGACGTTATTTGTATCTTCTAGTAATGGTAAATCTTCAAAACTATTTTGTCTAATGTTATTTTGAAACGCATTCATAATATTATTTTTTTTAATAGATTTCTCCATTTTTTCTAATGCATCAATGCGCTGTTTAATATCGTCTAAATAACTTGTCTTGAAAATAACGTCCGATAAAATATTTCGAATATCCATAACATTTTCTAAAGCTGATCGTAGTTCCAACATATTTTCATTTAAAATTGCTTGATTTTTGTGTAGATCGTGAATTGCTTGATCATGTTTTTGTAATAATTCCATAGGATTATGTGATTGCGCTTGCTGCTGCTGCTGCTGCTGCTGTGCTTGCTGTTGCTGCTTATCTGGCGATATTTTCTGCTGTGCTTGTGGTGGCTGCTGCATTTTTCGTTTTTGCATTAGTTGTTGTTTAAGAATCATTTTTTGCTGTTCCACCGATATTTTATTGATATTGGATTGTGAAGCTGGTTTGTTGACATTTCCTTGACGTTGATTGCTGTTGCTTTTAGAAACTGGAGCTGCTGGTTGGCTACGACGTCTTTTTGCTGCTGCTAATGCTGCTGCACCACTCATTTCATACTATATCTAATAAAATTTCTAAATTATATCGCAATAATTACATATTTATAACATGTAATCGAGATGTATTATTAATGCTTTATTATTTATTCTTTACTATGTATTCATATATTACTTTCGCATTTCCATTTTAATCGTTTTGTGAAACACATATTTTTTTAGTTCAATATCTTCCACATAGTATTCCTCAATATTTTCCTTTTTACATAGAATATTTATGGTTGGAAAATCATAGGGAGCACGTGTTACTTGTTCGGCCAACGGTTCTAAATGATCGCTATAGATATGACAATTACCTAAATGATATATAAATTCATGAGGCACCAAATCGCAATGTTTAGCAATAATATGTGTTAAAAAACTATAAGAAGCAATATTGAACGGCACACCGAGGCCAACATCACCACTTCTTTGGTATAAACTACAAGACAGTTTATTTTTATCGGTTACATTAAATTGCACCAATACATGGCATGGCGGTAATGCCATTTCATCCAGCTGAACAGGATTCCATGCTGACATGACTAAACGCCGACTGGTTCGAGTTTCTGGATTTTTTAGATGGTCAATAATATATTGTAATTGATCGACACCTTCTCCCGAATAATCATCCTCGCATGTTTTGTAATATGCATTAAAATGGCGCCATTGATGTCCATATACGGGTCCTAAATCATTTTCTGCGAGGTGATGTAAATTTCTGCTGTCTAAAAATTCTCGTGAAGCATTACCATTCCATATTTTTACATTTTCTGCTTGTAACTCTTTATTACTCGTGGAACCACGAATAAACCATAGTAATTCTTTTAAACAGGTTTTCCATGCAACTTTTTTTGTTGTTAAAATAGGGATCGTTCCGTTTTCCAAAGAAAAATGCATCGCGCTACCAATAACTGTTTTAGCAAAACCATTTCGTCCCTCCACCATATCTCCATGTTCCAAAATATCTTTGATTAGGTTTAAATATTGATTTTCATCATGTATACTATCGCCATTTTTTTTATTGTGTTCGGCTAGTCTTTTTAACATGCTTCAGATGCTATAATGCAATAGTTGAATGGTTTATCTTTAATATTTTATTTTTTATTTGTTTTATTAGATTTATTTGTTTTTTTAGTTCTTTTTTAGTTCTTTTTTAGTTCTTTTTTAGTTCTTTTTTATTTCTTTTTATAAAACATATGAGCGACGTTGTTGAATCCGCTAAAAAAATTCCAGAAACATCGGCGAGCTTTTTCGAATATGTCTTTAATTTTGACGATGATAGCAAATGCGGCATGATGAATATGGTGCAGTATAGTGTTCTGGCATTAGTGCCAGTTGTTTTACTATTAAAGGGCATAAAAAATTTTGTTCCCGAAGATGATGATTCTAAAGGAAGTTTAGAGATTTTAGCAGAGTGTGTTGGACAAATCGCCTTTATTGTTCTCGCTATTTGGTTTACTGATAAAATGGTTCGCTTTGTGCCGACTTATAGCAAATGCAACTATTCTGCCTTTAATTCTACTAATTTCCTTCTGCCATTTATTATTTTATTAACCACAATGCAAACCAAATTCGGTGCAAAACTTAATATTTTGGCGGACAGAGTAGTCGATTTATGGCATGGTAAGCAACCCGGCGATGTGGGTGCTCAACAGAAAAACTCCAATGTTCGTGTAACACAACCAATTTCCAGTGCGGGACAGCATCACCCAAGCCAAGCAGATCATTTGGATCAATCACAATTGTTACCCGGAAATCCACAATTAACCGCGATGCCAAACATTGTTCCACAGTCCCAAGAGCAGCAGCCCGGTGCAACGCAACAAGTCGCACCACAACAGTCACCAGATTTTAACGCAATGTATCAAGAACCAATGGCAGCCAATGCAGCTATTGGTGGAGGTATGTTTGGTGGATCATCATGGTGATAAAATATTAGTTTAAATTTATTAGTATAAATTTATTAGTATAAATTTAAGTTTAAACCAGAAATATATTAGATACTCATTTATTATATTATTTAAATAAATGAGTGTTTCTTTAGAAAACGATGAGAGAGAGATCATTTGTAGTAAGCATGATATTATTTTAGAAAAATGTGGAGAGAAAAATATTTTTAACGTCTCTTTCACAATAACAAATAAAAAAATCAACTTGCATACCTTATTTGATTGGAATATTTTTGATTTATTATCATCATTAAATCCTGATATTATTGAAAATATTAAAATAGAAGCCATAGATGATAATCAAAAAAGTTATATTATCGTATTTCGACGTTTCATGGCAGATTTAGGGGTTGCTCAAAAATATCTTTCTTTTCATGTAAATAAAGTTGAACATAGTAAAAATAGCTTGGTATTTCACAGTAATACAAATGCTATAAATAATGATCATGTTTTTCAACAAAAACACATTGAGCCGATTTTACATGATTATGCCAAATTATCGATAGAATATGAATCACCACATAAGTGTTTTGTGTCTTATAATTATCATATAGATCTTCAAGAAGATTTGCCAAAATCAATGAAAAATATTGCCGGAATCATGATTAAAAAACTGTTTTGGAGATTTAAAGTATTTATAGAAAATAGGTGATATTTTTATATCTAGCTTATTATAGTGTATGATAACTAATTTATGTGTAGCAATTTATACAATGGGATTGTTTTTATGGGAATACATTGTTTTTTTATGTGGAAGAGAGAAGAACGTGTGTTTATGCAATATGTTACATAAATTAGCAAAGGTAAATGTCTTGTATATAAAGGTGTTGCAATCTTTATCTACTCAAGAAAAACTTTTAACACATGAACAATTACGGACGATTTCACATTATACAAATAATGCTCCTTATCGTGATGATGATATAGATACAGATTTTATAAATTACTTGGGCGATAATGACAGTCGCATTGTATTATCAAATAATGCACGGCCTATTAAGTCAGGAACGATAGCTTTAGTGTATAAAGGCACCATGGATAACAAAGAAGTCGTCATAAAGGTTGCGAAAAAAGACATTTATAATAAAATATACAATGGATTAGAACAGTTAAAATATATTGTTCGCTTTATCATGCTATTCAATTATTCTTTATCAATTGATGTTGATGAATTTTTGCAAGAACATAGAGAGATATTTTTACAACAAGTCGATTTCCAAAAAGAAATAGAGAATCTAAAACAAACAAAATCTAATTTCAAACATGTTGATACTGTTGTAGTTCCAGATGTATATGAGAATTATACAGAACGATATTCCAATATGATCGTAATGGACTACATTGATGGCATAGAATTAAGCGAATTGCAAGAAGAAGATAAACAGCAGTATGTTCCCATTATAATAAAATATTTTTTGAAAAGTTTTATTTACGATAGGTTTTATCATGCAGATTTTCACCCCGGAAATATTCTTTTTATAAAAAATAATGGTTATAAAATAGGTTTGATCGATTTTGGTATTATGAACACATTTAATGAAGACGAACAAGAAGCAATTATGCATTTTGTTAAAACAATGTGTGGAGATAGTGATTACTCTGCAAGTTTAACCGTTTCCATGAAGAATTTAGTTGTGCCTAAAGAACGATATCAAACATTGGACTCTTTGCATAAAACCTATATTATTGAAAAAAATGCTTATATTATAAAAAATTGTTTTGATAATGGCGATATTTTAACACCTAAAGAATTGCAAGACATGAATTCAATCCTGCACTTATATGATTTAAAGGTTGATTCTTCATTATGTAAGTTTATTTTAGCGCTTGCTGTTTTAGATAGCGTAGTGTATAAATTGCGTTCAGGAGAATTATACATAGATTTATTAAAAAAACATGGTTCTGACCTGTTTTCTACAAGTTTATTTGAAATGTAGTGTCTTTATATTTAATAAATGAATTATAATGTTATCCATTTTTATACTTAAAGAGGCAGCCGGGAATCAGGGCCGGTCGTATTGGCGATGCGTAGAATGCTGGATTCTAGAACGAAACCCTCACTAGTTAAACCGAGGCCATAATCTACTTGATACATATATTCTTTATGCTTCGACGACCATGACGGCTCACTGAAAATATGCCGCTTTTTGTTGCCAGAAATGATAATAATGTCGTTGTTATTGTATTTTGGTGGCGGGAGGGTGTTATTGTTATGTTCTGCCATAGTGGTGTCAGTAGTATTTTGTGGCATTGTGTTAGAAGACATTTTTACAGAACTTATATACATATTTTATGCTTCAATTTTTTTGAAGCATAAAATAAAATACTTAAATATACTACTTTAAAATAGTTTTAATGCGAGATATAGACAAGTTGCAAACCATGATATGCCGCGGTAAATACAGCCAGAGTGATTAAAATAGGATATGTCATGGGGGTCACGGATTTACGATATATGCCAATATAAGCTAAAAGAGGCACAACGATGATTACATGCATGAGGTATACCAGAGTTTTATTTTTGCTAGCATCTTCGCCTTTAAGTTTGTCTGTCGTGTTTGGCTCTTGCTTTTCGGGAACGTGGGGCGGTGGTTTAAGTTTTGTAGTTACACCTGCGCTTCCGCGCTGAAGAGGCAATATGCGACAATCAAAGAATGCGTCATACCATGCCATTGCGACATAGGAGAGAACAAAAATTAAAAATAAGGTGAGCCCTAAAGTAATATTGTTTTTAAAAGTTGGTTTACATAAAAAGAGTGACATAATTATGATCGAAAAAACAATGCATTTTGGATTAAGCGCGAACTGTTTACCAAATAAGCCGCCGGCCATTTATAATATTATAGAGTGATTTTAATATTTTATTAATAAAATATTATTAAAAATAAATCTGTAATAACATAATATAGAATCATGTCTCTCTTTCACCACCCGAAAGAAGTTGGTATGACATATTTCGAACATATGTTGTTTTCACTTTCTCTTGCAGGAAAATTTGGTTATGCATGTATATTGGCCATTATTCATGCATTGTATCCTGACGCCTTCGTTACGTCTTCAACTGATGCCGTAAATGAAATTGGTGCTAAAATTAAAGAACGCAGCAAAACACTGTAATAATATTAATAGAACAGTATGAATATAGTAGTGTTAATAGAATAATATTATTTTAGTGGCATCGGGAAACGCCAGGATTAATATTTATTGTAAAACAACCTAAACTTTAATCATGCATTATATTTATATGAATGGCATCGTATATGGACAAGATGCTGCTAATTTGCGACACTCGAATAAACTATCACACTCTATCACTGCCATGAACATTTTAAAGAAATGCACCTTCTCTACCTTACAAACCAATACAGTCGATGCACCGTTTTTTTCCCCGGATATCGATGATATGGCTACTGTTGAAAGAATGTCAATGAACACCAAAGATAATGCTATTATTGCCGAAATCGCGAATAAACTCAATTTTCCTCCTACATTAACGCGCATCTATGAACTTTTAGATGCGAATGAACGCGAATTTACGTATCACAATTTTACATTTTTTAACATTATTGAGATGAAACGACGTCTGGATATTTTCGAGCAAGATGTTCACAGTGTAATTTGTGATGTGGCAACGGCGTATCTTGGCATGGGACATGTTATCGTTTTATCGTGGGACCACGCCAACAAAACATTTTTTATGCGGATTGATGGTGGGGCAAATGATTATGACCGTGAAGATTATTGGAATTTCATTCGGACGTATGATACCAGTACAACCCCGATTATTAAACAAATTTCGCCGGTGACACTTTTTAATGTTCTCGCGAGAGAGAACGTGGAAGATTATAATGAATTTTTGATTAACCCTTTGCGTTAAAAATATATATTATTTTGTTTATACTTAAACGACTAATTACTTTAAAAGATTTATCATAACAATTATTTTATCATACACCAAGATTTTATGTATGATAAAATATACTATTAAAATTGATTTATAGGGCACTGTCATTCACCTCGTCCTTAGTAATAGCGGTTTCTTTTATAATATTTTTAATGATTTTGTTTTCTTCGGGAACAACATCTTTGGTGACTTCCCGCACTAAATGGATATATTCTTGTGATCCAGCTTCACTATCTTGCCAATTTTTATTGGCTTTTTCCCATTCAGTTATAGTTTTTCTTTGCTGGTGCGCGACTTTACTAATCGCTGAATGCAATTTTTCTTTGCTATTCTCTCTCTCCCATGCATTATTGTCCTTTATATATAATGTTTCGCGTTTCACATCGGTGCAATGTATTGGTCTCTGACATGTTTCTAGTTTATTTAAGGCATTTACAAATACAGAACTAATACCTTCAATAAGACCATTATGCTTTGTATACATTAAATCAGCCAGTTTTATTTGCAGTGAATTTATGAAATCAGTCATGTTGATTGCATTGCGACAATGTTCATTTAAAAATACGTTGATATTAAATCGATTATTGCTATTGTTATTATTTCCAATTTTTGGTATAATGTCGGTGATAATTTTATTTTGTGTTTGCATTTGTTCTACTAATCCAAGTGTTACTTTTTTATCATCTTGGATATTTTGTATGATAGGTTCCATCATGGTTTTCACCATTACTGCCAAGTCGCTAGTATTTTTAAATTCTGTATGCTTACTTTGGGTTGTTTCCTCAGGTCCAGTGCAGGTTTTTTTATGTTTCCACAATCCAGAACGGTCTTGATATGATTTATTACACTGTGAACAAGTGTAGTTTTTTAAAGAGGTTTTATGGTTTGTTATGTATTTTTCCTCTTGTTCTATCATGTTGGTGTGTTGCAAGGTGTTGGTGTGCTGCAAGGTGTTGGTGTGGTGCAAGGTGTTGGTTTGTTTTTTGTGTTTTTTTGTTGCTAAGTGTTGCTTGATTAAAAATTTCGTATAACACTTATAATTACAATTTTTACAGAAAAAATAGTTTTCAACCTCGTACTTTTTTATGTTGATTGTCATTATTATATTAACTATACAAATAATATTTAATTCAAAAATTTGCTTAATATTTTTTATAAAAATCATTTTTATGGTAAGACTCAGTAACACAAATGTTAATGGAAACGGATATATTATTAGCATTTATCGTGTTGCATATTTTTTGCATATTTTTTGCATATTTTTTAAAAAATAAGTTATGGTGTCAAAAAAACACAAAGCGAATCATATGTATGGTGCGATTCGTGATTGAATAAATAATAAAATTTATATTTTTTGTAATTTTGCATATTTTTGGTTGCCAAATGTTGCCAAATGTTGCCAAATTTTCATATGGTGTGAAAACCGATACTTTGTTTAATAAGATCATTATGATGTATGGTTATATATGCATGTCATGATTAATCATGATTTTTCAGGCGTTGCCAAATGTTGCCAAATGGCAACAAAAAATATGCAAACTTTTTTGGCGCTTTTGGTGATTTTTTGAGTTGGTCACAAACCTAAAATAAAAAAAAATGGATTTAGAGCATTATGGTAAGGGCACTTTTTTCCCCTTTTTTTTCAATTCTATTTTCGCCAAACTGAAATTGGACATTTTAAAATGTCCATTTTTGATTTTTCGATTTGAGAATGTAAAAAAAACGTGCCATTAAACATATTAAGTATTTTACTGCATAAATTTTCATAAATTTATTATCTTATACTATATTATAATGTCAAATTGTAAAATCTCGGTTATTTTAGCATATAGCATGGCTGTTTATTGTTTAGCATGTATTTATTATATGATCGCGACTCGCTCGGTTGGCACCCCTTTTAATGATTCTTTGACACCGAAACAAAGAGAGATAAAAGACGCATCCGCACAAGTTAGGCGCAATGCATTCTATACAGGTGTTGTGATTGCAACAGTAATTTTATTGGTGGCACGGCCGTTTGAAAAATGTTGATAAATAATGATTATACGTATAGCAAACAAATTAAGAATATTTGGAGAGATATAAAAAATAAATCATATTATATTATAATTATAATATGAGCTTAGATATAGCGGGCATACTTAGTGCTTTAGAAAATGAAAATAATAAAGATATTTTAGATATGGATTATTCAAAATTTAATCAAATGAAGAATGATTCATTGCAGAGATTGTCCCTTCCCAGAGAGACTTTAAAAAAATATAATAAGGCACTTAAATTTTATCGTTTTATTGATGAACTTCAAGAGTTAACAATCGGTGCATATATACGATGGATCAATCTAGAAAATCCGGAAAATATTAAGTTAACAAATGGAGGAGTCGTATGCGATATTAAAGTAGATGATGAAATTGTTATTTTATGTAGAAATAGAATGAATAGAATGTTTCAGCTGAAGTTCTCATATTGTTTTGTTTTTCAAAAACTTACTGATCAAGAAAAGGTGCTCTTGTCTGCATTAAAATATTTGCAATAGATATTTACTAACAAATAATCGATTAGTTATTACGTTTTGTTTGCTTTCTTTTACGCACGGTTAATTTTTTTCCACGTTTTGTTACTGAACTGCCATTTTTATTTTTAATAAATTTGTATCCGCGCTTACATGTAAATCGCGGTCCTTTGAGATTCTTTTTATTTAATACGCTGTTATTACAAATCGCTACTGCTCTAGGTTTGTCTTTTATTTCTGGATCCACCTTCTTTATACATCGACATAACTTTGTCGCTAGAATTTTCTCAGAACGTTCTTTAAGCACGCTTGCAGATAGGTTCTTCGATGATATATTATAATAATTTAAAATAGCTATATAATCATTTTTATTGAGCTTCATGTTATTTTCCGTTATATATAATCAAGAAAAATATTCTCTCTATGTAGTAATGTTGTTTGACGATAATTCCAACGTGTTATCGCCATCCACTATGTCCAAGTTCTCGTCGCGAGATAAAATAGTGGTGTTTGATTTAGACGAAACGTTGGGGTGTTTTGTAGAACTTGGGATGTTTTGCGATGCATTGGAAAAGGCAACATCGAAGCCTATTGAACAAGTGCATTTTTTTGAAATATTGACATTGTTCCCCGAGTTTATGAGACCGAATATTGTAAATATACTATCTTATTTATTAGATAAAAAACGCAGCAATGATTGTAAAAAAATTATGATTTATACTAATAATCAGGGCCCTCGAAGCTGGACAGAAAATATTGCTGCATACTTTTCACATATCCTTGGTGAAAAAGTTTTTGATGACATTATTCTTGCGTTTAAAGTGCGAGGTAAAACGGTTGAAATATGTAGAACTAGCCATGATAAGAGTGTGAAAGATTTGGTGAATTGCACAAAAATCCCTAAAGACACAAAAATGTGTTTCTTAGATGATCAATTTCATCCTGAAATGGAAGACGACAATGTTTTTTATATTAATGTTAAACCATATACTGCCAACATACCTTTTAAAGAAATGTCAGAGAGATATTATGCTAAATATTCGCATCCTGATATTGAACCCACTGTATTTCATAAAAAAATAGTGGAACATATGAATCGATATAATTTTACAGTTGTTAAAAAATCTGATGAATCCAAAAAAGTTGACCGCGTGATAAGTAAACAAATTGTTATTTATTTGGAAGAGTTCTTTAATAAACACCGAAATAAAGGAACGCGAAAACATCGTCGACAACATAAAAGTTTTCTTACTCGCCGGAGGAAAGTAAAGCATGGGAAATAGGTGACTCATTTGTTATATACTCTTTTGCAATAGTGGTTGCGGTTGTTGTAAACAACAAGAATATACCCGCAGAAAAAGCAACCTTTCTATCAAACTCGGCATCTTGTGATTTTATTTTAATTAATGGATTGAATCGAATAAGTAAAAAAGCACATACATAATATTTTAATATTGTTGCTAATGTATCTAAATATGATGGAGCAGTAGAAACAACACCAGCAAAAGCTAATATAAATACCACATAAGAGAGATAGTTTCCATATAAAAAAATTTTTTTATGCCAAGACAACTCCATATATATATTATAAATAACTATAATATATATAAAATTATTGAAAATGTTATGATTTATAAAGAACTTATTTTTTTCCCATTCATATTTATAGAAAAACTGCTCGTATCATTAGTTAACCAATTGCAAGAATTATTTACACATGAAATAGTGCAACTATTTAACTGATTTGATGGAACGCCGATACAATTTAATTTATTATACGCTAAATTTTCTAGTTTATATTTTATAGTATCTTTTGCGGCAATATTTATAGATGTAATATACGGGAAAACTGGGAGTTCATTTAAAATAGTTGAATTCGATGTCACTGTAAAATCTATATTTTCGGCATTTATGTTAACGGCCGTAGTATTACTTTGATCATCTATTCTAGATAATGCTGCAAATGCGTTGGAGAAGTTTACTTCTAGTTTGTCATCACTAGTTATAGTAAAATCTTTTGTTGGTTCAGTAGGTATTCTTGAAATATATAATCCAACTGAGTCACCAGTTATGTCATTTATGTTAATTGATGAAGTAACAAGATTATGTATATTCTTTATACCATAGCTATTATTTTTAACATGATCAATTTTCAAGACCTTTGTATTCAGAGAATATTGTCCTATTAGTGAATCAGTTTTGTCAATGCCAATACCATTATTAAGAATCTTGCTTATAGTAGTATTACCGAGAACAGTTGTATTGTATGGTGAGTTTATTCCTGTTCCATCATTGATGTTATTAATGTCTAAATTATTTTTAACAGTTATTATTGGCGGTGTCTGTCTCTCTATTGCCCACAGACCGGAGCTTCTCCCCGAAATATTTGTTATTGTGGCAGAATTCACATTAATATTACATTTGGAGTATATACCTACACTATTATTATTAATAGTATCTATACTAAGAGTGTTTTTAATATTTAATATCTCATCTGGCATGTATGTTTCGTAATATATCGCAGTAGAGCTGCTATCTAGTGATTTTATATTTATATTATTTATATTTGTTTGTTGCCCAAAGCCAGTAATTACACCACCACTACATTTTGTAATTGTTAAATTAGTAATATTATAGTAACAACCATCCTCGAGAGCTAATACCACTACACCAGCTAAGTTGGAAGCACCCTGAATAGTCCACTGCACTATATCTGTCCTTTTAATATTTGAAATAATATTTTCAATATATATGTCTTTAATTATGGAATAATGCTTAGTACATGCACTTAGAGGTGGAACATCTTTAGTGCCTAGTTTAGAATTTTCATGTATTTCTTTATTATGGATGTTAAAAGAACAATCTTTAATAGTTATTGAGTTAATTCTAATGGCCCCTATGATCTCCAGCGCTGATAAAGCATACAAGCTTTCCGGTTGCATACCATTTATATTACGTACTTCTATATCACCAACTGCTGTATCGTCTTCACCGATTAAATTACTGCATTTAATTGCACTTGATTGTCGGAAGACACTTGTTGTTACTATGTTTGATATGTTTATTTTTGGGGAAGATTGAATTGGTTTTTCGCTGTTATATATTGTAGTATTTAAATTATCTATTCCTAATACTTGTGCAATTCCATTATTTATTGTAGTAATATTTTCACTAGACAAATTGTTTATATTAATGGACTTATAATTATAAATAGTAGCATTATAAATAACAGTAAAAGAGTATACGTTGTCACTAATACCGGTAGCGTCATGTTTAAAATCTTTCATATCAATATTTATATTCCCATAATTTTTTATAATAGGAATCCAATCAGGTGCACCGGGCGATGACGAATATGTTCCTATTACTCGGTCATTTGATAGCGATTTTACCATATTTGAATTAACATAATTTTTCTGGGATTTAATAGTCAAACTTCCATAAATTATCCAATCATGAATAAATTTGGCGAGAGTGTATGACGGGTTATCGTTTACATATACAGTTAATTCTACATATTCGTTTATTTTTAGTGAAGTATTGCTAAAGTTTTTTATTAAGTCAAATTTTTCAAAAATAGTTATTTCATCATCTGACATCGAAGATGTACTAAAAGACTTGTCAATAACACCGGTTTTTTTAGTAGATGGGTTTTCTGCCGCGTTTTTAAGAAAAGCAATTAAAGCTGCTTCATTAGATATAGTAGTTATTTCAGTAGCAATTTCATTAGTTATTTTATTAGTTATTGTATTATTATTTACACAATTACACTGCGTGTTTTTAGTTCTCCCAACACCTCCAGAGAAAGCAGGGTTTTTAGATAAAATATTATGCATCTTCATATAATTTAATCCAGCTGATGCACTAGATGGAATAACTAAACGCGAAGATACACGATTTTGACTACTTATACCAGAAATTTTTCGATTATATATGCCTCCCATAATACCAAAATGAGATGTTTGATTAGTCATAGATGCACGCATAGTAATTTTTTTGGAAGGCATTTTATATATATATATATTATTTCTTAATAATATCTAAAATATGGTCAAGTTTATTGCGTAATTCAGATATTTCACGTAACACAGTTTGTAGTGTTACCGTCTCTTTATTTAGAGACGCTTCGGATTTTTCAACATCATCTTTAATATTTTTAGTTTTTAACCGCGACAAAAAGGATTCTACAGTGTTTTTCTCTTCTATAAGCTTAGTGTATTCAATATTGTCTTTTGTTTCGAGTGAACCTGGTGTATGTGTATTAGTAACAGAAGAATCGGTTGCTGGCGTATCGGTATCTGGAATATAAATATCATTATCATTTTGTTTATTCATCGCTTCTTTGGCATTAAACAATTCATTGATATTTTTACCGAGTGCAGTGGCAATATTATTTTCATCAAAAGATACGTTTTTTTTCATCTTTTTAGGCTCTACTTCTACAATATTATCACTATCTAATTTTGTTTCTTTGCCAATACTGATATTATCGGATGTTCTTTGTGCAGGAGTAGTATCGTATGTAGATAATACCATATTCATATCGCGCTTTCTTCTCTCTACAATTTCTGCTAGTTTACTATCTAAATTTGGGTCAGCAGTGTCTTGGGTATCTTTATCTGAAAAATCGATGGGTTTGGGCTTTTCCACATTCATATGTTGCCTAAAATTATTTTGTGTTTCTTGCAAATTGTTCTGAAATAGCTTTTGTCTCTCTGCCGCTGCCTCCTGATGTGTATATTTCATCGCCGTTTTAAGCTCCGGGGTTTTGTTTAATGGTGGAGTTATCTGTTGAACCAAAGCACTTTCTTTTAATACTTCGATACTTTGTACTATTTTAGAGATAAATCTTTTATTAAGTTCTGTAGTATTTAAATTTTCGGCAGAATTTGTCGTGGCGTGTATTTCTTTCTCAAATAGTAATTTTACTTGTTGTTCATGCGCACTTGATAAGTTTTTAAACATACCATTTTTATATAGAAAATCCCACAAAAAAGCTTTATTTTGATTGGTGGCGAATTCGGTAGTCATATAAATAGTATAAGTTCAAAATATTATTTATATTTATTTTATCATATAAATGTTTGTCGCTTTCATAAATTTTATATCTACAAATATTCTTTATATCCAGTTAAAATACTTTTTACGAAGCTTCTCCATTTCATCATCTGATACTCTATGTTTCATGTAATAGTATGGGGTCTTTTTATCAGTAAGCATTTGTATAATCAAATATAGTGAATACATCCCACATTCTGTATCGCCTTTTTGATGCTCTTTGGGATGATTTTGATGAAATTCCAAGTTAAAACCTAATACTTTTGCTTGTTTTTGTATGCGCTTGACCAGTTTTTTTACGCGCCCAGGTATTTTATCACCATTACTATCAAAGAAAAAGATGAAGCCTTTTTTTACATCGATAAACATAGATATCCAATGAGAACCTTCTTTGTAATGGGGGTCAAGGTTAAAAATAATACCGATTTTATTTTTCCCCTTTTTGAGTTCCGTTGCTAAGTCAAATTCACACAATTCTTTCCAGACACATTCGCCATGCATGATGTGGTCGTCAAAATCAATTGGAGAAGGCCCAATGAAATTAAAACAGTGGTATTTTTTTTCGTATTGTTTCATAACCTTTTCTAAATCTACGCTGGTTAACCATTCATTTGGGTTGGTATGCCATTTTTTAGGTGCGATTGGTGCAAATGTGTAAGACATCAGCTCGTCATCAAGCTTATTTGCCACAAATTGCTGGCGGAGCCAACAGCTCTCGACATTACAGACATTTTGCATGTTTTCGCGCAGAGAACTCCATATTTTATTAGGCACAGTGGCCTCTATCTTAACATCGGGGTGCCGTGCATTCCATAGTTCTCGCATTTTAATTAGGGCATCGTCACTATAACAGGTGTATTTTTTTTTCTTCGCGGTTGGACTACATATTACCTTTTTCATGGTTTTTGGTTTTTTTTTCGTTTTTTGTGAACGCCCACGAGGTCGTTTATTATTTTTTTTTGTGGTCATATTATATTATACAAATAATATAATATTGGTTAATAATATTGTTAAGCAATGATGGGATGTGATATCCCACTATTTTTTAGTCGATTTTTTCTGTTTGATGCCTTTATTTTTTAATGTTGGGTCCTTTAAATCAATCGCTTTTTTGACCGGTATGTTCATTGGAGGAACAGTTGTTATTTTTTTCTTTGTAATAAATTCATCTAAATTTCCACCTGTTTTTTTCTCTCGCATAATATCTTTATTTGCTGATAATAAAATTTCTTGTGATTCTTCATAGTCCTTAATATTACTAGAATGAATTTGGCCATGCATATTTTCTCCAGAGAGTTTTTCATAGGTATCATGTTCTTTTTGCAATATATCACGTTTGTCTTCGAGTTTAAAATAGTGGATTGCTTCATAGACAAAATTATCGTGTAAATCTTTTATATTTTCTGGACACGTTTCACCTTTGAGAATTTCTTTAAATAAACCAATAAGACGTTTTTTATAAAATTTTTTATCTGTCGTAGATATCGTTTCGCAAATTACAGGTTGTCGGGTGATTCCAGAAGTAGCTAAATTATTTTGGTATGCTGGATTTGTTAAATATTCAAGAGTTGCAATACGTGTATCCATGCAATATTATATTATATAAAAACCTTGTTTTATATGTATAAATATACATTAAGACACACTCTGAGAAATATTTACAAAGAAATTTTTGTTGGTAATTGCTCCTGATATATCTGTAAACAACTGCCATGAACTTGGTGGACACGATGAATCACTACAGTCTGGATTTAAAGTGCATTCTCCGTAAGAACAATTATCAACTTCATCTTTATTTTTACAAAATCCAATATCATTAAAGCACCCACGATGACTTTCTGAGCACCATGAAAATTCTACATCTTGACCCACAGGAAACGATGGATATGGCAAAGTTGTTATCGCATTTATACCATCACTATTGTCGGCAGCATATGCTATTCCAAAAAAAGCTTTTTCATTTGGGTTTCGGTTATAGTTACCCATAGTTTGAAAAGTAGAACATAGCGAGCCATTTATATTATGTAATTTGTATATATACCATCCCGTCCCAAATTGTGATTCATCAAAATGTATTTGAAGTATTTTATTATCGACACCACTAACATCATATTTATCATATTTGATCAAATCAAATAAGTTTTGTTCACTATAATTTTTTGCTTTATAGTTAGTTTTCCATTGGAAATGCTATTTCCTAAATTATTTTCAATATTATTCATATTTTTATTGGGCATAGTTTTACTTCCTATTCCACTCCCGCGAGGACGAACAGTAAACATCTTTCCTATACCTCCACTGCCTAAAGGATTTTTAGAAAGAAGGTTATGTTTTTTCATGTAATGGTAGCCTTCATACGCACCTACCGGGATTTCTAAACGCGATGTTACCCGATTTTGGCTACTTTTTCCTGATATTTTACGATTAATCAAACCACCCATAATACCAAAATGTGAAGTTTGATTAGACATAGAATCTCTCATAATTACTTTTTTGGATGGCATTATAATATATAATATATAATAATATATAATATATAATAATATATTATAATCTAAATAATCATTACACCTCTTTTATTTGCTGACGTGTATGATTATCAAAAAACATTTTTCCAGTATTACACGTATTGGGATTAAATGGTGCAAACTCGGGTTGGTGAAATAGGTCAGGGTGTGGTTGCACCTCATTTGTTGAATCGACCGTGACCTCATACAGGTCACTTTTTGTGCTGGGAACATATTCTGCTTGTTCACATTTTTGCAATGCAAAAAACTCATTGCGTAAACGCGATTCATCATCTACTTCCGAAGCGAATCCACTCCAAGGCGCTACCGCTGATCCCGGATTAAATGTTGATTCAAGGTTATATACTGGATATGATTTTAGAGGAACTGTGGATTTTGGCCGGCGATCTACAATACTCATCATATCGTATTTTGTGGCGACGGGGCGAACCGAATATTGTGGCTGTAATGGAGCAGAAGGTATATTTCTCATCGCAATTCTGGTGTTTAATTCGTCCGTGCGTTCTTGATTGCAATAGTAAATTCCATCAACGACGCCGTACATTTTTGAAGAACCTATGTTATTATTTTCATAAACATTTCCTAATGTTGACATTATATATTGTATCTAGACAATATTTTATACATTATTTATACGATAGTATAATTTGTCCAATTTTATGTAATAAAATACTATAATATAAAATAATATACTATAAAATATCTAAAGCTATAGTCTTATGTAAAGGTAATGTGTGGAATTTTCTCTTTGCTAAATAATAAAAATAGATTCGATGGTGAGCATATTCTAGATGCCTTTAATGTAGGAAAAAATCGTGGTCCAGAAAACTCGCATATAAGTGCATTTGGAGATAAACTAGTTATGGGGTTCCATCGTCTTGCTATAAATGGGCTTGATGATGAATCAATGCAACCTATAACTATTGGTGCATGCACACTAATATGCAATGGAGAGATTTATAATTATAAAGAATTGTTTAAACAAATGAACATTACACCAGAAACACAGAGCGACTGCGAGATTATTATTCATTTATACCTAAAATATGGTATTGAATATACACTAACATTATTAGACGGTGTGTTTGCTTTTATTCTTTTTGACAATAAAAATATGGAGGATCCACCCGTTATACATGTTGCACGTGATCCATTTGGTGTTCGGCCTCTTTGGATAATGAAGAAGACTAGATATGACGAAGATACTGAAAATGTCTTTGCAATATCTTCAGATGTTAAAGTGTTGTCACACCTATTATATGCAGAAGAATTAGAGAGCGATGATATAGCAAATGAGTCAAATATCAATATATATAGCTCTTTTTATAAAAACACGCGGAATATAGAGAGCGATGAGTTTATTATTCAACATGTTTCTCCTGGAACATATGAAAGTTTTTCATGTGATTTCAAAATTAGATCACAATGGAGGTCTATTATAGTGCCAAGACCATATTACAATATTGGTTACCCTAAAGATTCTTTTCGTGATGCAAAATCATTTAATTATGAACAGCAGTCTATAGCGTGGAAAGGTATTTGTTATAATCTAAATCAAGCCATTAAGAAACGCGTGGTTGGAACATCTGATCGGCCAATAGCTTGTCTTTTATCGGGAGGGTTGGATAGTAGTTTAGTTACCGCGTTGGTAAATAAGTATTATGATGGAATCCTGGAAACATTCAGTATTGGGATGAAAGGATCGGTTGATTTGCAGCGTGCGAAAGAAGTGTCGGAATATCTTGGCACAAAACACACTTCTATTGAATTAACAAAAGAAGAGTTTTTTGACGCTATTCCCTATGTAATTTATAATATTGAGAGTTATGACACCACAACCGTGCGTGCTTCCGTCGGTAATTATTTAGTCGGAAAATATATATCAGAACATAGTGAGGCGAAGGTAATTTTTAATGGAGATGGTAGTGATGAATTGACGGGAGGATATTTGTATTTTTTGAGTGCCCCGGATGATTTAGAATTTGATTTCGAGTGCCGACGTCTGTTAAAAAACATTTCTAGGTTTGATGTATTACGGTCGGATAAATGTATATCCTCACATGGTCTTGAACCGCGAACACCATTCTTAGATAAACAGTTTGTGGATTATTACTTAGGTATTCCTGTAACATTGCGGAATCCATTATCGGAATTTCATAAAAAAGCGGGAACAATTCCCACAGAGAAACTCTTGATTCGACAAGCATTCGATGCAATTGAACCAGATTTATTACCTAAGCATATTTTATGGAGGACAAAAGAAGCTTTTAGTGACGGTGTAAGTGGAGATGAAGGTGTATGGTTTAAGCTTATCGATGAAATGGTAGTAAAAGAAATGCAGAATGAATTCGGCGAGCAACGTATTACGGACGCACTAGAATTACAAGCTCACGGTGATAAATTTGTTGCCACAAATAATCATTCGAGAAAATTTTCACCGAACCCTCCGACAACGAATGAACAATTTTACTATAGGGCTATTTTTGAATTGTCTTATCCAAATATGGCAAACATTATACCATATTTTTGGATGCCAAAATTTGTCGAGGCGAATGATTCGAGTGCAACTACTTTAAAACACTATTCCTCTAGAGAAAAAAACACGGTTGAAATTGCGAGTGATTGTTAACTTAAAATAGTAACTAGTGTTTATCATAAAACTAGAAATTTTATCAATGGTAATACATTGATAAAATTTATTAGATCAAATACGATATAAAATTGATATCTCTCGCAATATTAATACAGCATAATATTAATACAGTGTAATAATATGTATAATTATACCTATAGTAAAACTGATAACATGGACTTATCAACAGGTATGTTTATATTTGTAATATTTTATGCTATATTAGTATTTGGCTGTTGTCTAGGTGGGTGCTGCTACACAATTAGAAACAAAACCCAAATTAAAATACTTCCTGAGGTGTGATATCCATTAAATTCTTTCGAACTTATATACCTTTTTTCCTTTGCCTTGATTTTCTATCTTAAGTTTTCCGACCTGTACCGGTTGACCGCGCTTATAACTATCTAAATCATATACATCCCCCGTTGCTTTGTTTAAAGCAAATTTTACACCTTGAATCTCTACTTCAACGGCTTTCCATTTCACAGTTATTAAATTATGCTCTGCTACTGTATCTGATTCCTCTTCCTCATATGATGGTGCATAAGAGAACTTAGAAGAATTTACCGAGCCAAATGAAAAGCATTTTATGGGTTCTTTCGAGCCAGCACTAGCATGCAGAGCACAATCAAAAGAAGATTCCTTAACCGCTTGTAGTATTTTTTCGGTGACATTTTCTTTTAGTGTTGCAATTTCATATAATGCTTGATCACTTGTAATGGGTGTCAAATTATCTATTTTACTTTTATCTTTTAAGCGAAGTTCTATAGACTCATCACTTTTCATTTGTGAATCAGTAAACTTCATTAAATATAAAAATACTTTCACTGTTCTCAGTTCCGGTGGCAAATCTTGGTGACTACAAATGCGTCTAGCGCGACCAATTACTTGTTGCATTCGCACGGGATGCCAATACGGTTCGGTAACATGCACAAATCTAACATTTTTAAGTGAGATTCCTTCTGCTCCTGACGCAGTAATCATAAGAACGCGAATGATCTCTCCGTATAGATTGTTATATGAAATAGTCTCAAGTTCTTTTGCAAGAGAGACAGGTAAATAATTCCATGTTCCATTAAAAACATTACGTATGATCTCTTTTTCTTCGGCAGTTTCAGTACCTGTATACAAAGCAAACATGGGTTTACCTTTATCTTCTTCTGCAATGTCCAGTTGCCAATTTTCTACATATCTACTTGCGGCATCTTCGCCGCCCTTCTTTTTAACTTTGAACTGGGCAAAGCCATTCGCTTCTAATACTAATTTGAAAATCCCAATCCCTTCTAGTGTTCTAAATTGACTGTATATCAGATGTAATCCGCGATGATCATGGTCAGTAATATTTTCTAACATATTTAAAAATTTTGGGCTATATGTTTCTAGAGCTTCCGGTGTTAAATACTTATCTCCGTTCGCTTGTAATAATTTTATTGCATCCGCTATGCGTTTCTCATATGTTTTCGCGGTGACAGATCCTTCTGCCGTTACACCATCGGCCATTGAGCCTTCTGCGGCAACCACCTCATCCGCTTCATATCTACCATCAACATTGTTTATTTTATCATCTTTTGACACAACATCGAGTATATCTTCATCGACGGCCTGCTCTAGTGCACTTTCTAAACTCTCTGCGGGCATGGGGCGTTTAATATCAGGGCTTGGGAAGACATAATTACAAAATGCACGCGAGAAAATACGATATGTTGACACCGTTTCTTCAAATACACCACTCGCGGCTTGTTTTTTTCGTTTTTTGGCATTTTGCATTTCTAATTTTCTCTCTTGCACACGAGCTTCTTCATACACACCGAATTGAAAGTTGCTCATGGGGATTTCTATAACGTGAAAGTCTTCGCTTTTATTATATTTGGGCATAATAGCTTCGATGTCTCTAAAATAAGATGTTAACCCTATAACGCGCCTCTTAAATATATTCATATTTTTTACGTTATTTTTTTCATCTATAAAATATGATTTAAAATCATCAAGCGTGTCTGGAAGTGCTTTATATTCCTTTACTTGTGTCGCGCTCGGTATCACCTTAATGCCGTTTTTGTTTAATAGTTTTGTGATTAATTTTACAAATGTTTCGTCATCAATCTCACCACGTTCTCCTACACGCACGCCTTCATATGCGCCTGCTTTGGTTTTATTGACAAATCCAAAGGGGTTTCTGGTTACTATTAATGTTGTGGAAGTCGGTTTGTATTCTATAAAATCCATAATATTTCCACCTAAAACTGTACTTTTGAAAATATTTTCGAAAAAAGCTTTCGATACCCGTATTTCTCGATCAATTGTCAATTTAAATGACCAGGTTTTTATTTTTCCACGTAAAATATTAAATAATATTCCTATCTCATTTGGATAATTAATAATGGGCGTTCCTGTTAACAAAACAATTCTAGAGTTTTGTGCATTCAAAAGATAGTTGTATAGTTTCATAGACATGCTGTCACCTTTCCCCTTTTTCCCCATCTTGTTAACGATTCTACTTACAAAGTTATGGGCCTCATCTATTATTATGACAGCATTATCAAATGGATTTTTTGAAAAGTTATTCGTTAATGCACGAAGGTGCGACATTCTCATGCCATTATAATTTATAAATTGGTATTTATGACGTATCATCTCGTTTAATTGTATATCTAAGCTAGCTTTTTGTGTGGAATCAAGTGTGTCGAAGTTGGATGGTTTTGACATATTTACTAACCATGCCCCGCCCTGTTTTTTTATAAATTCTACTGATAAAGATAACATGTATGATAGTTGCTCTATAATTGGGGAGCTGTCGGGTGTGCTAATGAATTCCCAAAATTGATTTTTTCTATAGATCATATCGCCACATTTTTTAATCTCTTCAATATAATTCATCCGCAGTGATGCTGGTGTCATCACAATAACTGGTTTACTAGTTTTCATGCCTTCTGCAATTGCTATTGACGAACAAGTTTTTCCGGACCCTAAACCATGAAATAATAGTAACCCACGATATGGTGTGTATAAGCTAAGATAGTCGCGCACAATCTTTTGGTGTGTCATTGGAGAGAATGGCTTATCTTCATCGCGGTCGCAGGTCGCTTTTCCGGCTTCATCTTGTAGTTCTTTTTTATATGGTCCAAATAATGACGACATGAAGTTGACAAAAATTTCTCTATTATTCATGTAATATGATGATGCACGAATATACTCTTTTTTTGCTTTTTGTTCGTCGCGTTTTGAAAAACGAGTTGCTAAAGTTGCGTCTCCTATTTTCAGCATTGACGCTGGACCTTCTTGTATAATTCCTATAGGCTTTTGTGTTCTACGTCCGATTTTTTTTTTCGGCATTGATTCTCCTAGAACGGCCACCTCAGATGCTTCTTCTGGAGTTTTTTTTGGCTTTAATTTTATTTTCAATTTACGCTTTTGGGGTTTTGGTGAGGCAACAGGTTCGATAATAGCCGGTGGCATATCCGCCACGGCTCGTTCTTTGGGAGACACCTTCTTTGTAAGTTTTTGAACTCCCACTATTCCCTCTAAAAATTTGCCTCTATCGAAAGCAACCGCAGTTTTATCGACTATTTTTGTTTTAATGACCACCGCCTCTTTGGGCATAACAACACGAACCTGTTGCAGTAATTTTGGGGGTTGTTTTACTTTTAATAAATCTAGTAATGGATTTTTTAATAATGAAGTTGACATCTATATATATAGCTATAATATTTATTATGAATTATATTTATAATAAATATTATAAATATAAATAACAACTTTTATATAATGAATTTGAATAAACTTTTAATAACATCAATGTCGCAAAATCTGTCTTTTACGCCTATAATATGTGCAAATACTACATATGGAGCATGTTATTATAAAACTTTAGAAAATGCACAGTTACCTGATACTAGTTATAAAAATGTTTTGGCTATAAATTTAATAACATTGGCAGGCTTATTTATTTATAATAATCCTAAACTTGATGCTGCCGCTAAAAATTTTTTAAACTATTTTATGTCTGTATGTTTTTATAGCGAAAGCTTTATATGGGGTGGTGGGACAGACGGAATGCCACAGACGTATTCATCGTTATCAAAAAATGGAATATTATTATGTTATTATGACCAATTGCTTGCATGGCAGAGAGGATGGCGTTTTGCAGACTCCGAGGATAAGAATATTTTACAAAAAACAAATACGATACCTATTTTTACATCATGTGTTGCAGATTGTATAATAGCATTATTATTACGAATTATAGGACATTCTACAGGTAATATGCAGACAAAAAAAACAGCCATACAATATTTAGGACAACAACAACAAAATTTTATAGCACCACACCTATTTAATTCATCATGGACATACCCTATCAATTATGGTGCAACCGAAAAGAGTAATCCAGATGTATTTAAAAATAAAAACGATTCTACATCACATAAGTTTATATTGGGTCCGAGCACGTGGTTGGCGATGTCCACTGATATTATAACATGGTTGCGGAAAGAAGATAATAAAACAGCAACATCGACATTTAAAAAAGAAATCCGAGACGGCACTGCAATATGGAAACATGTTAAAAAGTATACATATATTTATGAGCGAGTGTTGATAGAGTCGTTTAAAAAATTAAATATCAAATATGGTAAACCTCAAAATCTTTTATTGACAAATACTTTTGGAGAATTTACCAGCGACATAATAAAGTGTTTTCATTGGGATATAATATCTAGTATAGATTTACACTCAAATTTTGATGCCGGCACTATATATAATCATTTTGAAATTGATAAATTAATTAAAAAAATTAATAATGATAGTATATTTGATAATGATAGTTTACAAAATATGCTTAAAATATTTGGAGAAACCTCTAAACGTCATGCTAGTTCTGAAGAGACCATACATAAAATAATAGACGATATTACACAAACACAAACAGTTACTGATACTTCTATACAGGCTATACAGCAATTTTATTGTGGAAAATGTTGTGTGTGTCCATTTGTCGATCCTGCTACAACCTGTATATAAGATGTCATAGTTAAAATGTATTAATTAATTTAAATATTTAATAATATTTTCACAAGCAATCTGCTCGGCCTTCTTTTTGATTTTATGTGTCCCTGACGCTAAGAACACAAATACTTTCTCATTCTCATGAAGATGTTTTTGAATAGCAGAAAAGGATCCGTAATCTTCAATAGGTATGGCGTCTTTTATTTTCATATGGTGGATAGAGGTCCCTATACATAAATATACTCCCATAGTATATCCTGTATCAATATCATGCTCAATTTCAACATAGTCGGGTGTGACTTTAAATTCTTTCTGGATTTTCACCTGCAGAATATTCTTGAAATTATCGTCAGTCTCAATTAGTTTCATCCAATCTACATGCTTCTCAAAAATATTTTCCACAAAAATTTGTGCCATTTGAAATCCTGGACCTGTCACAAAAATGTTTTGAAACCAGCCATGTTCGTCTTTTACCGATATTTTATTGAAATCTAGGAATAGTGCACCTAAAAAAGATTCAAATAAACACCCTAGTTTTTTTAAATTAGTTCTTGTTTGCTTTTCTTCTGCATGTTGTGAAAGAAGCAACCATTTATGTAACCCCATTTCATATGCAACGCGACCGATATGTTCATTTTTCACCAGAGCAATTTTTTTTTCTGTCATGAAGCCCTCGTCTGCCTTGGGGAATCTTCGGTATAAATAATATTTTGTGATGAGTTCAAGAACGCCATCTCCAATAAATTCTAATCGTTCATTAGATTTTGTTTTTAGTGGCAGGCAATTTTCTGGACGAGGTGCTATTATAATGTTTGATTCGGCATTTTCTAGTGCCGGGCGTTTTGTATATGATCGATGCACAAAGGCACGTTTATATAGTTCTATGTTGTCGACTTTTGCGGAAATTCCATATGTGGAGAGAATAGATTGAACTTCGTTCAATGTAATCTCTTTGTTTTGTTGATTAAATGGGTTAAAAATTAGCTCTTCATCTTCTTGAAAAATGTCACCATCTTGCAGTAGTTTTTTTGCTTCTATATCCATTACATTTAATTGTTTCTATGCGTTTAAGTTATTATCTGTTATACAAGTATATTATATAAAAAAAACATGACACGCATGTTCATTTTTAATTTTTTGTTTATGTGATTTTTTATATTTTTACAGCATAGAGTCAGCGAAGGCCTCCCAATCGTCATCGCCGTTGTTGTCCGCGAGGTCCGAAGCAGGCATGGTTTCTTCAGTGACTGGTGCATCGACAATAACGGGACATTGTTCGCTCCTCTCCTCCACCACATCGTCAACGGGGACGTTGTGATGCATCATGACGAAGGTGATGAAGTCCGCGACGACAGTAATTGCCGGGATACCACTCATCTTGCTCGTCAGAATGTCGGCGAGTTGCTGGAGACCCGCGCGGTTCTTTCCATGCGCCTTTTTGCTAGCGTTGAGGTTCCACACTTCCCCGTACGTATAGCCAACGAGATGACGTGAAATAGAGCGAAGCGCTGCAGTAACCTCAGAGTTATGGGTCTTGCAGATGTTGCGGTAGTGGGTTTCGCGCGTTCCCTTACCTACCGCACGGCGGCGCTGGTTGATGTTGTTGTTCACGAGCTGAGTAAGGCGCTGAGTGTTGTAGTTCATAGTTGTCTTGATGAAAGTTAGTCTTTTTGAATGCTACTTGTTGTTCAAAAAATTTAATTTCAATTTTTTAGTATTTGATTTTTTTTTTGATACCATATTCTTTCCAAACACAAAATTGATGTAAAATTTGTCATATGTTACTCGTATACAATGGCTTCACACGAAGTTTCAAATTATTTACACAACGCTACATCGACCCATGTGAAAAATAAGGACCCTCGTTGTTCTTCACCAGAACTAAGTAAAGAAATTTATATTAAACAGATAAAGAAGTTGATATCAAATACAACACTAGAAGCCTTGGATATGAATTCTGAAAATATTATTAAATACATAAAAACAATGAGCGCAGCTTTTGACACTAGTTTAGCGGAAATAAATGTCGTAGTTCCTACAGAAATTACCTGTCCGAAAGAAATGAAGAAATGGATATTCTTATATTTGAAAATGGTAAAAAGATATAAGGTTGTTCACGTTGATAGCAAACCGGTATTTCGAAATAAAGGGTTTACCTCCTTTTATGAAGAAATATGCCATGCTTATAATCATCATAAGGATGTGTATGATTATTATTTAAAACTTCCTTTATGCAAAAAAACACATAAATATTTTCAGAATATAAACAATAATATGTTTTACTCAACACACTATATTCAATCGGAACTATTTAGCAAAATAACGTATGAAATAAGCAGATCGGAGTTTAACCAGTAATTATGTATAATAAATAATGCTTATTTGTATAACATATTTTTTCTATAAATACTTAACAACATTGATTTTTTAAAAATCGCTTTATATTATTATTAATAATGCCTTCAGTTACAGTATCGAGTTCTGTTATGGTTGTCACAGATGATAAAAGCTCTAACTTTCGTAAATTTTGTGAGAGTGCGGCAGAATTTTGCGCATTTGAAGCAGAGCTCAGTTTGTTTAAACCACCGGTTTCATTTTTCGGAATACTTGACAACGATTCAACACATAAAAAGGTACTTCATGTATGTAAGTCAGAGTTTAGGTGCAATTGTTGCAAACAGCGTGGTCATCAGCTTGCGCGTTTTGTAGATGCAAACGGTGCAACATTTTGTTCTTCTGCCCGCGGAAGAACTGTATATTCGACAACAGCAGAGCAGCGACATGATGTACAGCGCCAAAGTCAAGTTCATCTCCGGCTATCGAGAGGGGGAGGACGTCCTGGGATTTCAGACAATGGGAGTCATCGTGGGGACCTGGTTCAAGTCGTCAGGGCTCCATCAGCTAAAGATGGATATGTATCTGATCACACGCATGATTGGGATGACTATATGCGCGATAAGAGACGAGAATATTGGG
>MDTD01050285.1_pt1 | contig 27224 bp, 22 predicted proteins | sample 811221 | NCBI WGS metagenome assembly MDTD01 (sample SAMN05326646, study PRJNA326480) | marine metagenome | isolation source: seawater | place: Pacific Ocean: South West | collected 2011 | reverse complement strand
TGTTTCATCAGGGCCTCCACCGCCTCGCCGTATTCGGCAAGGCCGAAGGAAATCTTGCACCCCGGAAAATAGGCCAGCCGCATCAGGACGCTCCTTTCAATTGGCGGATGGTGAGTTCGGCGGCGCGTTCCTGGCCGCGGCAACGCAGCTCCAGCATGATATCCGCCACCCGGATGGACTGGGGGCAAACCTCCTGGCAGGCGTAGCAGGTCAGACAGTGCCAGACCATCCGCGTGCCCGAGGCCATTTTTCCCTCGCCCAGGCGCAGAAGGTTCATCACCTGGTGGGGGCCGAAATCGTTTTTGTCCAGATCATAGGCAGCCACCGGGCAGGTGTTGGTGCACAGGGTACATTGAACGCAGTGTTCAAAGGTATCCGCATCTGCGATCAGTCCGGACAGGGTGTCAGGCCGGTTTCGCACCGCCACGTCCCCGGGCAGATGCTGGATGGTTTCTAAACTTGCGGCGTCCGGGGTTTCCGGTCCCACCCACTCCCGGAATGAGGCATCCATGGCCGTGGTGTAGTTGTCCGGGCATCCCATCCGGTCCATGACCGTATCGGCGGTGGTCCACAACCGCACCAGGTCAATGCCCGAGGGGCAGATATCTGCGCAGAGGCCGCACCGGGTGCAGTCGTCGTTGCCGGACCGCAGCCGGACTAAAGTATTCAGATCCCAGACCCCTTTTCCGGCCAGGCGTTTCAGGGTGTCGAGCTTCATGTGCGGCAGCACCTGGGGATTGTCCGACACCAGGTAATCCGGGGTGACGGAGCAGACCTGGGAACAAAAGCCGCAATGGGTGCAGGCGGACAGGCCTGCCAGGTCCAGGAACCCCATGTCAGTGCGGGGGGTGTCCGGGGTCATCCGCCTCCTGGCCGTGGCCAGGGGGATAGCGATGATATGGAACATCCTGGAAAAAGGCAGGCAAACCAGCAGCACCATGGCAAGGCCGAAATGAAGCCAGTAAAAAACCCGGTCCAGGCGCAGGACCCGGCTCCAGAACCCTAAGGGCTGCACCGCCCGGGCAATGGGTACGGAAACAAAGGCAGGGTCCGGCAGGGCATGGCATTCCAGGCAATACGCTTCGTTCAGCTCCCGGCCCTCGTCAAGGTCGGCGGACAGGTCCGCCGCCGGCAGAAAGCCCTGGTCAAAGACCACGTAATAGTGTTTTTCCCAATAGGCCTGGAGGTGAACCAGTTCCGGCTCTCCTGAAATGTCTGAGAACGTTTCCACCATCTCATCAAACCGGGGTTCTGAAATGATGTTCAAGGCCTCCGTTACAAATCCCGAAGCCATCAACCCAAGGAGTGCAATGATGGACAGGGTCCCCCGGACCCTGAATCTGCGCCCTCTGCGGAGCCGGTCCCGGTTGATCCGGGACGGGGTCAGCCGCCTAAAAAGGAAGGCTGCCGCACCAACCGTCACCATCACGCCCGCCAGATTCCGTAAAAACCTGAAAGGTGCAATCCCGGGCTGGTACCAGTCCCAGAGTTCTCCGGTCCAGAAATCCAGGGCATGGACCCCCAAAAGAAAAAGAAAGCCTGTCAAAACAAGTGTATGGGCCAGCCATCTTAACTTCCCCGCCCGGAAAAGCCTGACCTGGAAAAGGGTATTGAAGAGGGTGCCAAAATAGTCCAGTTTAAAGACCTGGGCAGCCAGGGTATCCCGGTCCCGGTCAAAAACCCGACCCAGGCGGAACATGGAGGAAAACCTGAAAATAAGGCCGGCCAGGCAGACCACCAGCACAACGCCCACAAGAATCTCAATGATCATGCGCCGCCTCCGATGCTGTCTGCAAATGCATCCACCGCCCTGCAGGCGGAGGCCAGTGCCGCACCGCTTCCGGATTTCAGCCGTGCCCAGTCATTCCAGGCCAGGATACTGCCCACGGCGTAGAGATTTTCGTACACCGGCCGGTCCCTTTCATCCAGGGGCCGGAACCGGTCGTCGGTCCGGATGCCGGCCTGGTTGATCCGGTGGCCCTCCGGTGCCAGAAAAAGGTTCTCATGCCAGAGGTTCCGGCCGTTGGGCTGTACCACATCCAGGCGGAACAGGGTTTCCACCACCCGTTCCCGGCGGGCATGAAGGCCGTTGCCGAAAAACCGTCCCGTGGCCAGGATCACCCCTCTGGAGCGGACCGTCACCTCCTCGATTCCCTGGTCGCAGCTCAGGGAAAAGTATCTGCCGTCAAACACCGGGTCTGCCATCTGCATATTGGAAAGGAAAGGAATATGCCGGGTGGCCAGCAGGCTTTCAAAGGCCTGTTTCAGGCGGAGTCCCGGTATGGATGGCGGGCCGCCGGGGATTTCAAATACAGGTATCCCAAAAGCGTCACGGAGCCGGGACATCACAGCCCCGCAGCTCAATCCCCCCATAACCGCCGGTACCCCGCAAAGGTCCGCCGATTTCAACTGAGGACGGACCTGGGTGATAAACCGGTCCTGAATATCGGGATCAGACATCATCTCCGCCAGGGCCTGGGGAGGCACCACGCTCTGGATGCCGGGCAGTTCAGTCTGGACGGAACGGGTGTCGCCAAACATTTCCGCCCCACCTTCGGCCACCTGGACCGGGCTGAATCCCTGAAGCCCCTGAATACCTGCCACAAGCAGTTTCTGATTGCCGCTGTTTTCATTCAGTACGCCGGCAGCCATGGTTTCCGGTACCATAAAACTGGGTTTCACCGTGCCCATGGTGGTCAGAAGCATCTGGTTCCCATTGCCCAGGGTGTAGGCCAGTCCGGCCTCTGCCAGCACCCCCCGGACAAATTCAAAACTGTCTTGCACCGCGTCATGCCCGGTGACGGCGTAGATATGCCCGGGCAGATCCCGGGTCAGGTCAGCCAGCCCTTCTTCCGGGGTTTCCAGCACCTGGCTGTTGCCGGCCGGGTAAACCCCCAGGTAATCCATAAGGCCGCTTGCAAACATCAGGGAGGAAGGATTGCCTGCCACCACACAGGACAGCCCCTTGTCCGCCGCCCTGGCGGCTGCGGTCATGCCCGCCAGTCCGGCACCGATAATGAGAAGATCACATTCCCGTGTCATTTAGGCCCGCTCCAGTCCGAACACACCGCAGTGAATCATCTCTTTGAGGGAAGACTGGGCCAGGGAATCCCCCCAGAGCAGGGAATGCTCCCCCTTCCACCGCTCGTTTAAAAAACGCTGGATATCCTTAATACCGTCCTGACCGCGGATTTCACCTTTCTCGTACAGGTGGGCCAGCAACCTAGTGCTGCAGGTGGAGCCCTGGCAGGGGCCTTTGCCCATACGGCTTCTAAGTCCTATGGACAGCAGGTCCGGCCGGCCCTGGTTGCGCCGGATATCCGCGGAAATGGCATCAATGGCAGATGCCGGCACCATCTCGCATTCGCAGATAATCCGGTCTTTTTTGTCCGGCAGGCTGAAACCGTGGCGCAGGGAGGCCGCAGGCTCGGTCCAGTCCCCGGTTTCCGCCATGGGCAGGGGAAGCTCACCGGTTCTGCAGGGTTCCTCCACACCGAGCTTAGCGCAGACCAGGTCGGCGGTTTTCTCCGCCATCAGACGGTAGGTGGTCAGTTTACCCGAAGTGATGGTTACAAAGTTATTCACACCGTCTTTTTCATGGTCGATGAGGGCGAATCCCCGGGTCACGTTCCTGTCATCCCCGTCGTCGGCGCTCACCAGGGGACGGACGCCGCAATAGGCACGAATATACCGACGGACACCGAGATCCGGCACCATCTGCCGGCCCTGGTCGATGATCAGGTCCACCTCGTCCACTGAGGGAAAAATCCGGTCCGGATCATCCACGCGCACCGAGGTGGTACCGATGATGGAGACAACCCCGCCGGGCACCAGGATATCCGCGTCACTGGCCTTGCGAAGCCGGTTGATGACAGGTACGGCCAGCCGCTGGCCGGTGACCAGAAGGCTGCCCTTGGAAAACAACATGGGGATGCATGCCCCGGCCATTTTTGCAAGCGCCCCGGCCCAGGCCCCGCTGGCCGAAACGTAAGCCCGGGCCTTGATGCCAAAACTGTTGCCGGTGCGGTTGTTGCGCAGATTCGCCAGGGAAATTTCGCCGTTTTCAATGTCAAACCCCGTGACCTGGCTGTGGGGCAGATAGGTGCCCCCAAGTCCCGTGGCCTGGGTCATATTTTCAATGGCAAGTTTAAAAGGGTCGATTGCGGCATCCGGCACTTCATACACCGCGATGGCATCTTTGGCAATGCAGGGGGCCTTTTCCAGGGCTTCTTCAATGGTCAGTTCCCGGCAGTGGATATTGGCCTTGCGGCACATGCCGGGGAACCCTGAGATATAACCTTCATCATCACCGGGAACCGCCACAAACAGGCCGCCGGTCTCTTCAATACACTGGGGGGCGATCTGCTTGAGGATCATCCCCTCTTTGCGGCACTCGATGGCCGCTTCCATATCCGAATGCACGTACCGGGCACCGGAGTGGAGCAGGCCGTGGTTTGCCCCGGATGCCCCGGCATTCAGATCCTTTTTTTCCGCAAGGATCACCCTAAGCCCACGGAGGGCCAGGTCACGGGCAAGACCGGTACCGGTGGCGCCGCCGCCGATAATCAGCACATCGGTTTCCAGGACCTTTTTCATTGCGTTGGTATCCCCCGTATAGGTTCGCACGATCACAAATGTTCGAAAATGAAAGTATCACACCTTTTTTACTTTCACAAGTGAATACTTTTTATCATTTATGAACTTTTAGCCCCCTGCGCCCCGGATCAAAACCAAACGATCTTGTTGTCATATCTGTATCTTACAGGAATAGAAGAAAAAAAGTTACGGCAGGACACCGGCACCACCAGGGCAGGTGGTACCGGTGCCGGTTGGAAGGCGGTTCAGCAAATCGTGTCAGGAACTGTGATCAATAAAATAATGGATGCGTTCAATGGCAAATGCCGTGCGGTCCTTAAATTCCAGTTTTTCCCGCACCGCAGAAGCCCCGCGTTTTCTGGCCAGATCCCCAAAGGCCGCTTCCATGAAATCCACAGGCACCCCCAGGACCCCGTCCAGGTCTATGATGATTTTATCGTAGACGTCGAAGTTCTCATCCAGAAACCGCTCCCTAAACTCCTGGCCGGAGTTGGCGGAACGTTTTTTTTCACCGCCGCCGAGAATCTTGCTGAAGTCCCGGCAGATGTTTATCTCTAAAGTTTTCATTCTATCCTTTCTTGGGTGGGCAGCTTAACGGTAAATACCGCCCCTTTTCCGGGGCGGGAAGCAGCAGTCAGTTCTCCCCCGTGATTTTCCACAATAATAAAGTATGAGACGGAAAGGCCCAGGCCGGTGCCCGTCCCCACGGGTTTGGTGGTGAAAAACGGCTCAAACAGCCTTTTTCTTAAGGGTTTGGAAAACCCCGGGCCATTGTCCCGGATTTCCACCCCCACCATTCCCCTTTCAACAACGTACCGGATGGTGAACTGCGGCGCCTTTGTCCCGCCCATGGCCATGGCTTCGGCACCGTTTTTAAATATGTTGAACAATACCTGCTGGATTTCACTTTTTTCACAGGGTACCGGGGGCTGGTCCCCCCCGCCGCTGAACACCACATCAATGGACTTGAAATCGTAGTGTTTGCACAGGTTATAGTCATTTTCAAGCACCGACAAGGTGGTGTTCACCATGTCCGGAAGGCTATGGCTTGACCTGCCACCCCCCTTGTCCCTGCGGTTAAAGGAGAGCATATTCTCAACGATCTTTGCCGCCCTGTCTCCGGCCCGGGCCGCCTGATCCATCATATGGAAGATTTTGCGGTCATCCATATAGGCCCTGAGACGGTCAATATCCACACCGTGGCGTTCCGCCGCCTGGAGATTGGCCGGCATATGGCTGGCCAGACGGTTCCGGATGACCTGGATGCTCTGGAGCATACCGGCCAAAGGATTGTTGATCTCATGGGCCATGCCGGCGGCAAGACCGCCAACGGACATCATCTTCTCAGACTGGACCATCATCTCCTGGATCCGCACCTGATCACTCACGTCATCGATCCGGATCACCGCCCCCGGCCGGGTGCCGGACGCCACCGGAAAAATGATGATATCAGCGGTGATGCCCGGGGATCCCCCCCTTGCCGGATCCGGTTGCGTATCCTGTGCCATATCAGCACGCTTTGCCGGTCCCAAGGTCAGTTGCTGGGCCTTTCGCCGCTGGACCGATCCGGTTTCCATGGCCTGCATCACATCGGTTACATAAGGGGCCATCTGGGAAATCGCCGCCACCAGTTTTTTACCGCAGGCAGATGCTTCAGCCACCCCTGTGAGCCCTGCGGCCCCCTCGTTCCAATGGGTCACCACCCCGTCCCTGTCCACCCCGATGATGGCCGAAGGCATGGCGTTGATGATGCTGTCCATATAATTTCTGGCATAGCGCAACTGGGCTTCCGCCTCATTTTGTTCGGTGATATCCCTGAGCACCACAAGCCACCCGCTTTGCCGTTCCCCCCTGCCCCAGACAGGAGAAATCCGCACATGCCAGTCACGCAACCGGCCCCCGCGGATATCAAGAGAGGTTTCAAAAGAGACCGGTGTGGCGCGGCGCCGGCGGCATATAATCTCGTACAGGCCGGGAAAACAGGTGGCCGCGGGACGCCGGGGACCTGAGATGTGGGCCAGTCCGAAGGTCCTGGCACATGCCGCATTGATTTCCACCACATGGTCGTCCGTATCCATGACAATCACCGGATCACCAAGGCCGTCAATCACCGCCTCATGGGCCAGGGGAATAAGATTCACCAGGTGATACCGGAACAGCCCCAGCACAAAGAACATACAGGTGACCATAAAGGCCATGGGGCTCGTATCAATATAAGAGAGTCCCGGAATTTCGGTCAGGTAAATCCCGTTGGCGATCCAGGGGGCGATAATCCCCGGAATCATCACCAGGACCTGCATCCTGTGAGGCCCCCTGGAGGTGAATGCCGCCCGGACGAGCAGGCCAAAGGCAACCAGGATCATAAGATAGGAGTAGGCCACATGGCCCCAGAACACGGGTCCCCGGTCGAACTGAAGGGCCTGAACATAGGATTCGCCCACCATCCGGACATCCGTCCACACAAGCTGATGCCATGAATTGGTAAATACGCCTAGCACCACAACCAGTGGAATTGCCCACAGCATCCTGTGCCATGCGGCAGATATTCGCGGGCCGGTCACCAGCAGTACGAACCGCAGTAGCAGCACACCGATAAAACTAACCCCCAGGTACTCCATCCGGACCCACCAGACTTTCATCCAAAGGGCGGGACTGAGCAGTTCAAACCCGTAGGTCACGGACCACAGGCCAGAAGCCCCCATCAAAAAGAGCAGCCGTCTGGCGCCTTTGTTCTTCCGGAAATGAAGCAGATAGACCGCAAGGCCGATACTGACAATGCCGGACAACAGCGACAGACAGCCGTATGCCAGATTCCAGGTCAACATCTTTTTGCCTTTCTATCAGGCTTCCCCGGTCTCACGGTCCGTTCCTAACACAATGCCTTATAACGTTTCACATCACACGGTCTGGCCGAACATGGCCATCATCTTCTCTTGAACGGCCTGGGCAACGGCAGTCCGGTCATGCCCTTGGGACAGTCGCTTTCCCAGAAGCTTGCCGGCGTCCGCCGCAGCCGCCATGACATCCGCCTGTTTTTCCACATCCGGAATGATATTGTCGGTGATTTTTACCCCGGGGCCATGGAGCATATTCGGAATCCCCACCTGGCAGGTCTCACCGAATCCGCAGGTGAAACAGGAGGCCGCTCCCTGCCCTTTGACCGTGGCCACATTTTCAATGAAGTTGTACATGAAGAACTTTTCGAGCTGTTCCGCGGGAGCCGCGCCGTCCGTGCCACCGACACCGACGGATACCGCAAGTTTCCCCCACAGGGTCCGCCCGGTCTGGTGGCGGAACTGGAACCAGCGTTCCATAAAGGCGTGGGTCAGGGCATTCACAGTGGAATAATAGTTGGGGGACCCGATGACAAAGGCATCGGCTTCAACGATTTTGTCTCTCAGGGGCGCCAGATCGTCTTTGACCTTGCAGACGTTGTCCTTGACACAGCCCAGGCAGGCAATGCAGCCGCTGATCTGTTTGCCCCGCAGGGAGATCAGTTCCCAGTCGCCGCCGGTATTTTCCAGAACGGTTTTGACAAGCTTTGAAACGCCTGATGTGTCATCCTTTCGCGGACTGCCCGAGATACCTAAGATCTTCATATCATCCTCCTGTGATGGTTGACCATTGATATACTGTTTGAACGTTCAGGCAGTAAGGATACATCATTCAACTTCCCCCGTCCAGAAGGGATTAACCTGCAAACCTTCGCAGCACCTCGACCAGGCGCAGGATATCCCCGTCGCCCGTATACAGGTGGGGGGCCACACGAACGGCAGTCCCCCGGATGCTCACAAATATCCGGTCGCAGGCAAGTGCGTCTCCAAGGCCCTCGGGCAGGCCGTCCGGAAAACCGATGCCGGTCATATGGGGGGACCGGACATTTGAGGGCAGCACATTCAATCCCATTTCCAGGGATAGTTCAGCAACACGGGTAATCCGGGCAGACAGGGTGGATGCGATCTGCGCCACCCCCCAGTCCAAAATCTGGGCCAGGGCGGCATCGGCCACCGGTGCCAGGACAAACTGGCTGGCCGCCCCCATATCAAAGCGGGCAGCTCCGGGCTGATACTCATCCCGGTAGTCCACCAGCCGGGAAAAATCCTCTGACCCCTTCCGGTTCAGCCAGTTTTCCTCCAGGGGGGAACCTGCCTGCCATTGGGGGGCCACATAGGCAAACCCAAGACTATAGGGTCCCAGCAGCCATTTATGGGCCGTGGTCAGTAAAAAATCCGGTTGTACCACATTGATATCCAGGGGCAATGCCCCCAGAGACTGGGTGGCGTCAATGCACAACGCAGCCCCTACCTCCCGGCACCGCTGGCCAACAGCCTCAAGATCCAGGCGGCTGCCGTCGGTCCAGTGGCAGTGGGGCAATGCGGCAATCGCTGTTTTTTTGGAGATGGCCTCAATCACCGCCCGCGTCCAGTCATGATCTTCAGGCCGTTGGATGACGGTAACCTTTCCCGCCGCCTGGACAGCCTTTTTCTGCCAGACATATACGTTGGATGGAAACTGCTCATCCAGAACCAGGATCTCTTCCCCGGCTGACAGGGGCAGATTTTTCGCGGCAACGGCAATGCCGTAGGACACGGCCGGAATAATGGCCACATCCCGGGGGGTGCAGTTCACCAGGCGGGCGAACTTCTCCTTCACCGGTGCAATGGTAGAAAAGAAATGGGCCGGGGTAATCTGCCAGGGGTGTGCTTTGGCCGTGACGGCCCGCCGGCCGGCAGCCTCAGCCGTCTTCATCAACGGAGCGGTATAGGCACAATTTAAATAGGTGACATCTTCCGGAATACTGAACAAATGACGTTGATTGGGTATCATCTTTCCTGCTCTCCTTGTAAATTTCATATCAGATCTTTTCTCTTGTATGCCCTGTGCCAAATTGTTATGCAACCGTAGAATTGTCACCATAACAATTTTTGAGGATATACCATGTGGATACCGGATCTGGAAATGTTCTCAGGCCCCAGATACATTGCCATTGCAGATGCCCTGAGCCTTGATATCGGCCGGGGCACCCTCACCCCCGGGGACCGTCTGCCCCCGCAAAGGGAATTGGCCTGGGCGTTGAAGGTGAATTTCGGCACCGTGACCCGGGCCTATGAACTGGCGGCGGAACGGGGACTGGTCCGGGGAGAAATCGGCAGGGGCACCTTTGTCCGGAACAATCCCCCATCCCGCCGCACCCCCTGGCCCAAAGAAGACAGGGAAACAGACCGGATAGACATGCGGTCGGACTTTCCCTGCAACCTGGCCCGTGACCCGGCATTTAAAAAGGGCTTCCGGCAACTGCCCACCCATCCCGACTTTTCCGGGATGTTTCAATACCAGCCCGGCACCGCCCGTCAGGATGACCTGGACGCCGCTGCCACCTGGACATCCCGGCTGGGCATGCCGGCCCGCCCCGAAGAAGTTATCATTACCAACGGCGCCCTGCACGCAGGCTTCCTTGCCCTTATGGCGGTCACCCGCCCCGGCGATACCGTATTGACGGAAACCCTGACATCCCCTGCCATCCGGAGTATTGCGGCCATGCTTCACCTCAGGCTCACGCCCGTGGTCTCGGACGGCTGCGGCATTGACCCGGACGACCTGGCCGCCAAACTTGAGGCAGGGCCTGCCGCCGCCCTTTACCTGGTGCCCGATTTTCAGAACCCCACGGCAGCCATACTCCCGCCGGACCGGAGAAGGAGAGTGGCCGATATCATTGACAGAACCGGCATCTGCCTGGTGGAAGACGACGTTTTCGGCGGGCTTTCCCGGGACCTTGACATTCCATCGCCTCACACCGGCCCCATATCGGCTTTGGTACCGGAGCGCTCCTTTTATGTCACAAGCTTTTCCAAAATCATTGCTCCTGGGCTGCGCATAGGCTACCTGGTGGCACCGGAAACCCTCCGGGAAAAGGCCCTTACCGGCCTGCGGATATCCTCTTGGATGGCTTCCCCCCCCATGGCTGCGCTGGTATCCGGCTGGATCAGGGACGGAAATGCCGAAAGGCTCCTCTCCCTCCAGGCGGCTGAACTTGAAAACCGCACCCGGATCGCCGCCGCTGTCCTGGCAGCTCACCGGCCGGGCACCCATCCCCGGTGTCCCCACGTCTGGCTTCCCCTTTCCCGGCCCACACGGGAACAGACGGTTGTGGAAGAACTGTCCTGCCGGGGTATCGATGTCACCCCCGGCGAATACTTCGGTGTTCGGCCGGGCAGCCATCCGGCCGGACTTCGGCTCTGCCTGGGACAAATCGACGATCTTGGCACCCTTTACCATGCCTGCCGGGCGATCGCCGAAACCATACCGCCTGTCATCTAACCCGGCAGCAACGGCGCAAGGGATCTTCGCTAAATCTGCGGCTTGTCCGTCCGTAGGGTCTGGTTAGGAAATTTTCCGATCTCCCTTCGAAGGCTCCCAATTATTTCCATTTTCATTGTTGACGGCGCCCCATAACCGCCCAGGTTATACCGGGTCGCATTGCCCCCCTTATTATCACCCTTGGCAACAAACCATACGGATCTGATTCCGGTCTGCGGGCGACCCGCCTGCAGTTTTTTATTAATGAATGTAAATTTTTGCTTGACAAGACCGGATCTCAGTTTCTATATTCTGATTTTTTTCGAAAAAAAATTGAATAAAAATTGACAAATTATAACTTTTATTTTTTTTATTGAGGTTATTGTCAATATTCTTCAAAACAACCCTGATAACACGAAAAAAAGGCTGATGATGTTCAAAACATGTTTCAATTCAAAACATAACGCCTTGAACGCCACAATGGTAAACTTCGGCGGTTGGGATATGCCGGTTCAGTATCCCGAAGGTATCATCCGGGAGCACCTGGCCTGCAGAAAAGACTGGGATCACCTTGAGCATCAGGCCCGGCAATTCGATGATATCCGCATGGAAGACCTGATGGAAACCCTTTACAGCTTAATTTAACAGCGGTCAACACGGCCTTGTGCCGGGACCGAGTTCCAAAATACTTAAAGAAGATATTTTGAAAATTGAAGGAGAAAGATGATGGCCATTGAAAAACCAAAAGTAATTATTTGTGATCCGGTTGCCGACATCGGCATCGAGATGCTCAAGGCGCATTGTGACGTGGATATCCGTCCCGGCCTTTCCGAAGAAGCTCTTATGGATGCCATACCGGCCTATAATGCGGCCGTAGTCCGGTCTGCCACAAAATTTCCGGCCCGGGTCATTGACGCAGCCGCAAACCTGAAAGTCATCGGACGTGCCGGGGCCGGCCTGGATACCATTGATGTGGCAAGGGCCGAAGAAAAGGGGATCGCTGTGGTCAATTCCCCCAATGCCAACTCCGTGGCCGTTGCCGAGCACACCTTTGCCCTGATGTTCGCCTTGGTGCGGCACCTGCCCCGTGCCAATGCCGGCCTCAAAGAGGACCGCTGGGAGAAAAAGCAGCTCATGGGAACCGGTCTTGCCGGGAAAACCCTGGGCCTTGTGGGATTTGGCAGGATTTCCCGCCAGGTGGCTTCCCGTGCCCAGGCTTTCGGCATGCATGTACAAACCACCCAGCGCCGGGCCACCCCGGAAAAGAATGCGGAACTGGGTGTTGACACCGTGGATATGAAAACCCTGTTCGCGACATCGGACTTTATCTCCCTTCACGTCCCTGGTAAACCTGAGAACCGGAACCTGGTCAGCCGGGAACTGATCTCCGAAATGAAACCCACCGCGTACATTATTAACACGGCCCGGGGTATTATAATGGATGAGAAGGCTCTGCTTGACGCCCTGGACAACGGCCGGATTGCCGGAGCAGCGCTGGACGTGTTCAAAGAGGAGCCTGCCCTGGGCAATCCCCTGGTGGCCCACGAAAAAGTCATCGTATCCCCGCACATTGCCGCCAGCACCGACGATGCCCAGCAGTCCGCCGCCGTCACCATTGCAGAGCAGATTCTGAACATCCTGGTTGATTCCCCGGCGGAAAACCCTCTGAACCTGGCCGTGGTTCCCCTGGACAAGGTGACGCCCCACGAGCGCATCGACCCAAGGCGGGTTGAAACCCTCATACAAAAATTCGATGCCTCCGACGTATTTACCAATCCTCCCATTGTGGTCCGTTCCGGGGAAAATTACGTGGTACTGGACGGCGCCACCCGGGTGTCCGCCTTCAAAAAACTGGGCCATCCCCACATCATCGTCCAGATCCTCAAGGAATCGAACAATTACACCCTCGACACCTGGTTCCATGCCATTCGCAAGATCGATCCCCAGGCCTTGCTGGATATCCTTGGCGGCATTCCGGAAATCACCATCACCCGGAGCGATCTTAAAACCGTCCAGGCTGACATGGTGGAACACGGCGGCCTGTGCTACATCCAGACTGCGGATAAGACAATCCATCACATTCAGCCCGCCGCCGGGGCCAACCACCTGGATGCCCTGAACAAACTGACCACCGCCTATATTGACGCCAGCCACGTTACCCGGACCCTTCACCAGGATGTGGATACCCTTCTGGCTGAATTCCCGGATCTGGCCGGCGTCGTCGTATTTCCGGTCTTTACCCTGGACCAGGTGCTCCAGATTGCAGATGCGGGCAATGCCATGCCCGCCGGTATCACAAGGTTTGTCATCCCCGGCCGTGTCATGCGGCTGAACGCAGACTTTGACTTCCTGACTTCCGACCGGGATCTTACGGAAAAAAACGACTGGCTCTACGACATGGTCATGGAGCGGCTTGCAAGCGATTCGGTCCGGTACTACGCCGAACCCATCTACCTGCTGGATGAATAACACCCCAAATTAGGAGAAACAAGACATGGCAGAACGTATATTTAACTTCAGCCCCGGCCCCGGTACCCTGCCGGTGGCTGTCCTGGACCGGATATCCAAGGATGTGCGGGAATTTAGCAACACCGGTATGGGCCTTATTGAAATGAGCCACCGGTCCAAAGAATTTATGGCCGTCACAGATACGGCGGAATCCCTGCTCCGGGAACTTATGGAAATCCCGGATAATTACAAGGTGCTGTTCCTTCAGGGCGGCGCTTCCAGCCAGTTTTTCATGGTGCCCATGAACCTTCTTGGAAAAGGCAAACGGGCTACCTACCTGAACACCGGCACCTGGTCGAACAAGGCCATCAAAGAGGCCCAGCTCTTCGGAGAGGTGGACGTCCCCTTTTCCAGCCAGCCCGCTACCTTTGACCGGGTGCCCACCCCGGATGAATACACGGTCCACCCGGATGCGGAATATCTCTATTTTACATCCAACAACACCATCTACGGCACCCAATACCCCCAGATGCCCGAATCGGATAAAATGCTGGTATGCGACATGTCCTCGGATATCCTGTCCAGAAAGATTGATGTCAGCCGATTCGGCCTGATCTTTGCCGGCGCCCAGAAAAACCTGGGGCCTTCCGGTGTGACCATTGTCATCATCCGGGAAGATCTGCTGGAGCGAACTGAGGACAGCGTTCCCACGATGCTGCGGTACAAGACCCACGCAGACAAAGGCTCCATGTTCAATACCCCTCCCTGCTTTTCCATCTATGCGGTGGGTGAAGTTCTCAAATGGCTCAAGGAACAAGGAGGCGTACCCGCCATGGAAAAACTCAGCCGGGAGAAGGCCGATATGATCTACCGGGTACTGGACAGTTCAGACTACTACCGGGGCCATGCGGAAACCGCATCCAGGTCCCTGATGAATATCACCTTCAACCTGCCGACGCCTGAACTTGAAGCCGCCTTTATCGCCCAGGCCACAGACCAGGGGTTGAACGGCCTCAAGGGCCACCGCTCCATCGGGGGATGCCGTGCATCCATTTACAATGCCTTCCCCAAAGAAGGGGTGGTGAAACTAGTAGAATTCATGCAGCAATTCCAGAAGGACAATCCTGCCTGAGATGAATAGCCTCACCGGCGTACGCTCCCCGTGCGCCGGTGTTCCCTCCCTGGGCCGGCGCCGGTGACGGCGTCTCGTGCGTTGACGCAGAGGTTGACCAGTGTCTGATCAACCGGAGAAGGATCTGTCTTTTTTCCGGCTTTCTGAAGCGGTGCTCAACAACAGACACTTGGAATTCTTGGATACAGCGGTCCTACTCCAGTTTATAGGCCTTGATTTTCCGCCAGAGGGAAACCCGGTCGATGCCCATGATCTCCGCAGCACGGGTCTTGTTCCAGCTGGTTTTGTCCAGCACCCACCGGATATATTTAATCTCAAGTTCTTTCATGGTGGGGACGTTGCCGTCGGCGGTTTCCCGGAAGGTTTCGATCTCCATCCGGGTGATATGGTCCGGCAGGACTTCCGGGTAAATGACGTCACCGGTTTCCATGGCAACGGCCCGCTCCACCGTATTTTCAAGCTCCCTGACATTGCCGGGCCAGCTGTACCGGACCAGGTAATCCATGGCACTCCTGTCGATCTCCTTGATGTTCTTTCCCATGTCCTGGTTTTTCCGGCTGAGAAAATGATAGGCCAGCAGAGGAATGTCGCCGTGCCGCTCGGCAAGGGAGGGCAGGTGAATGGTCACCACGTTCAGCCGGTAGTAGAGGTCCTGGCGGAACCGGCCCTTTTCCACCTCATGCATCAAATCCCTGTGGGTGGCGGAGATAAAACGCAGATCCACGGGGATATTCTGGGTGCCCCCCACCCGCATCAGTTCTTTCTCCTGGATCACCCGCAAAAGTTTTACCTGCATGGACAGGGGCATATCCCCGATTTCGTCGAAGAAAACCGTGCCGCGGTCCGCCACCTCGAACAGGCCCTTCTTGACGGTTCCGGCCCCTGTGAACGCCCCTTTTTCGTGGCCGAACAGCTCATTGGCCATAAGTTCTTCCGAAAAGGCACCGCAGTTGAAGGCCACCAGCTCCCCCGCATGTCTCTGGCTCAGGTTGTGGATGGCCTTGGCCACCAGTTCCTTGCCGGTGCCGCTTTCCCCCAGGATAAGTACACTGGTGTCGGTACGGGCCACCTGGCGGATGCTTTTTTTGACGGCTTCCATTTCTGTGCTGCTGCCGATGATCTGGGGCAGGCGGTCATCCCGTTTCATGGCGTTTTTCAGCGCCCTGTTTTCAAGCTGAAGCGAGCGTTTGAACAGGGCTTCCCTGACGATTTTACGAACTTCGTCAATTTTATAGGGTTTGGCAATATAGTGATAGGCCCCTTCCTTCATGGCCCGGACCGCATTGTCCACCGTGGCATACCCCGTGATCATGATGACTTCGGTAAAAGGCTGCAGTTGCCTGGCCTGCTCCAGCACGTGCATGCCGTCCACCTGCTTCATCTTATAATCCGTAAGGATAAGGTCGAACTGCCGGGATTTAATCATGGTCAGGCCCTTGGTGCCGCTGTCCACATCCGTAACCCTGTACCCTTCTTTTTTCAGGATGTGCTTGAGATTTTTCCGGGCGATGTCCTCGTCTTCTATGATCAGAATCTGGTAAGTCATGATGATGTTCCGGTCAATCCGGCAGACGGATTGAAAATACGGTTCCCTCCCCCTCTTCGCTGTCAACGGTTATGGTACCGCCGTGCTGTTCGATGATGCCGTGAATGATGGACAACCCCAGGCCCGAGCCTTTGCCCACGTCTCTGGTGGTAAAAAACGGATCAAAAATCCTGGCCAGGTTTTCTTTGGGGATACCCAGGCCGGTGTCGGCCACGGTGAACGTGAATTCCCCGGCGTCCACATCCTTTTTGGCGGATATGGTCAGGGTGCCGCCGTCTTCCATGGCGTGGACGGCATTGATGATCAGGTTGAGCAGAACCTGCTGGATCCGCCGGGGGTCCAGCTTGCCTGCCAGGTCATCGGCCACGTCTACCACCACTTCAATACCGGGGGGGATCTCGCTGGCAATCAGGTGCATGGTGCTGCGCACAAGATTTTTAAACACCACAGGTTCCACGGAAAACCGGCTTTGCCTGGAAAACTCAAGCAAGGCCCGGATAATGTCCCTGGCCCGGTCAATCTGGGCTTCCACCTCCGTCAACAGGTTCCGCTTAAAGTCCATGTTCGGATCTTCAAGTTCCTCGCTGATGATCTGGACCGAGGTGGAGATATTATTGAGCGGATTATTCAACTCATGGGCCACGCCCGAGGTCAGTGTGCCCAGCGAGGACATCTTTTCCGCCTGGACCAGTTGGTCCTTGCGCTTGTCCAGCTCTTCGATCATATGGTTCAGACTGTCGGCAAGGGATTCAAACTCGTCCCCGGAAGACAGCTTGGGAATCTTGTCGTACTCCCCTTTGGCAATACGCCGGATGCCCGCTTCGATCCGTTTCAGCGGGCGGTTGACATTCCTGATTAGAAAAAACGCCGTCAGCACGGCCAGAAAGAACAGGGAAACAAGGGAGGCCACCAGGTAGTCTCTGGAGACGTTCAGCAGCCTGTAGACCCGTTCTTTTTCGCTTTGCTCCACCGCTTCTATATCCGATGTCAGCCTCCGTCCCAGCCGTGCGACATCCTGCTGGATCTCTTCTATTCCGTTTTTGCCGGGGTGCTCATCCATACCCGGCATGTAGACGTCATAGAGCGCCTTCATCTTCAGCCGGTACTGGGAAATTTCTTCGGTCCGCCGCTGAACCGGGGCCAGGTTTTCCAGCAGATGGGCGTACCTGGATTCAATGATCTGCTGTTTTCTGGCCGTCTCTTCAATGTAGTACAGGGCCTGTTCCAGGTCTTCTTTCTGGTGGCGCAAAAAAAAGTTCTTTTCGTACCGCCTGGCCTCCAGGACGGTATCCAAAAGGTCTTTTTTCTTTTCAATGATGATCAGTTTTTCGCTGATTTTCTCATTGCTGTAATAGTTGAAAAACCAGATGGCGCCGTTAACAGCCATAAAGATCAAAAAATGAAGAAAGATTTTTTGTCTGAGTTTAAGTTTCATTTGTAAACAGTGTATAGCCATTAACGACGCCATGCAAAGTAAATTTTAAGGCATGTCCCGGCCATGGGGCCGGGACACGAAAGGCAGGTGCTTTATCCGATACCGTAAAAGAAATAAATCACGGTAAGCTCCACCGCCAGGAAAAGCACCGTCATGACGCAACCGGCCTTGGCGTAATCCACGGTACGGTACCCCCCCGGGCGCATGATCAGGGCGTTGACCTGGTGGGTGGGCAGGACAAAGGTGTTTGAGGCGGACAGCCCCACCACCAGGGCCGCCATTCTCGGATCACCGCCGGCCATCACCGCCATGTTCATGCACAGCGGCACCAGAAGCACGGTGGCGCCGACGTTGGAAATCACCAGGGTGAAAAAGGAAGTCATGATGCCCACCACCCCCAGCAGAACGATGGGAGAGGGGGTGCCGATGAAAGAGAGCACACTTTCGGCGATGAATGCGGCCGTACCGGTCTTTTCAAAGGCAATCCCCAGCGGGATCAACCCTGCCAGCAAAAACACCGTCATCCAGTCCACGGACCTGTATGCCTCATCCACGGTGAGCACGCCGGTAATGATCATGCCAAGGGCGCCTGACATCAGGGCCACCGAAAGCTGTACCTTGAAGAAAATGATCTGCATCAGGGCGATGGCCAGCCAGATCACGGCAAACACGGCTTTTTGGGGCCTCAGGATCTCCCCTTCCAGAGGGGAGGCAAAAACCAGGGACCTGGGCTGGGGCCGGTTTTTTAAAATATGGAATTTCTCCCACGGCCCCTGGAGCAGCAGGGTATCTCCCATGGCCAGCCGGATATTGGTCAACCCGCTGTAATACTTGCGGTTGCCCTTGAAAAGCACCAGGGGATTGAGACCGAACATCTCTTTGAAATCCATCTCGTTCAGGGTTTTGCCGATGAGTTCGGATCTGGGGGAGACAACGGTTTCCGCCATGCCGGCATGGGTATTGGCAAGGGATTCCGCAAAGGTGTCAAGACCTGTCTTGATCTGCCAGCCGAACTCCCGGGCAAGCTGTTCAATGTTTTCCCGTTTGCCCACCACGGCAATATCGTCCCCCGCACTGATTTCCTCGTAACTGTGGGGCACGTGGGTGGTGCTGCGGTTGTCCGGGGATGAAATGGCGATCACCGTCACCAGGAACCGGGGACGGATGTTAAGATCATCAAGAAGTCCTGTTTTCCCGCCTTCTTTGGGAACATGCATCTCAATAATATTATTCACCCCCTGGTATTCCTTGATCAGGGTTTCCGTGGCACCTTTACTCTGGCTGCCGCTGCTGGCCGGCAGGAGAAAGCGGCCGAAAACAACGAAATAGGCCAGGGCGGTCAAAAGCAGGCAGACGCCGATGGGGGTCTGGGTAAACAGGCCGAAGGGGGCCAGTTTCTCCCCGCCCAGCACCATGAGGTCGTTGAGCAGGATGGTGGGGCTGGCCCCCACCAGGGTGAGGGTGCCGCCGATAATGGCGCAAAACCCCATGGGCATCAGAATCCGGGAGGTGGGGATGCCGATACGCTTGGAAATTCTCTGGGTGGCCGGCAGAAACAGGGCCGCAGCCCCGATATTCTGCATCATACTGGAAATAATGCCCACGGTGCCCGCCACCAGCACCATGATTTTTTTCTCGCTTTTACCGGCCAGGGCCAGTATGGGCTTGGCCACCTTGTTCATGACCCCGGTCTTGTCCAGGCCGGCACCGATGATGATGACGGCAATAATGGAACAAACCGCATTACTGCTCAGGCCCACAAACGCTTCTTTCGGGCTGATCAGGCCGATGAGGGGCAAAAGCACCATCATCATGATGCCCACCACATCCACCCGTACCCATTCAAAAACAAACAGACAAATTACAAAGACAAGAACGATCATTGTCATTATCATTTCAGGTGTCATTCAAACTCTCCATTCAATCGCAGACGGTCCCGCATCGACATGCCGCTTGGGATAGCCTTATCGCTACAGCTTTTGGTTAATCTTCACCTTCGTTTCTGTAAATAAAACACAGCACCGCCACTGTCAGGATCAGTGCGAGGCCGAAAAAAAAATGTGCATCCATACCTGCCTCCTTAGTTGACCGAATAAACAAAAAGACGCTGGGCAATCCGCTGGCTGTTTTCAGCCCTGTCCTGCACCCGGGGTGCCTCACGGTTTTCAGTGATGACGAATTCCACTTGCCCGCATTCTTTGGTAACCTCGTCAATGGCATGATCGATACCTGAATAATTGGTGCTATGGGCGAATTTCAACCCCAGTGCTTCAACTTTTTCCCTGAACGCCACGGCGTTCTCCTGGGCTGCGGCCTTAAAGTCCCGGTACAGGTCTTCATGGGTGCTGGAAAAAAACTCGGTCACGTCATGGGTGATATTGGCCGCATTCACTGCAATGATGTCGTAGTTCATGCGCTGGGCCATATCCAGGGCGTAGTCAACCATGTCATCGGGGAAGCTGCTTTCCTGGCTTGCCACCACCAGGTTGCGGCCGGCGTTTTCAACACAGGTCATTGCCTCTTTTGGGCTGTCGTCGGTGCTGACATTCGCCTGGGAAAAGGTGATGGCTTCCTGGTAGTCATCCACCTTATTATTCAGTTTGAGCAGCTTTTCTTTTATTGTCTTTAAAAAAGCCATGGTCCTCTCCTTACCTTTTTAGGGTTCCGTTCAAAGTCCTCATAGATTCGTCTAAAGTTGAGCAATATGCATACCATGGACGCAAAAAGCCCCTAAGGCCTTTACCCTGAAGGGTTTTACGGTTTTTATCTCACACCGGGAAATAAAAAATCGTTGCAGATTGAAACATGAATCCCCGAAATACCGTACCGCCCTTTAAACCGGGAGGGTTGCGCAGTTATTGCAGTTCACAATACGCTGTTGCAAGTTGAAACATCCCAGGTCATAGCCGGAGGGTTTGGCAACGCATTTTCGCTTGGGCCCGAATCCTGTCACCAAGGCGCGGCAACAGGTTTGCGGGGTTTCAGCCCGGTCCGGCCATGAGCTATCCAGGCCCGTTTTCCAGGCACACTAATTGCTGATTATCCCCAATTGGTACGAAAGTGCAGACAGGTAGGCCAGTTCCGTGTTTCAACCCGCTGGAAAGAAAGGATCGTCCAAGATGAAGGGAATATTCGGCAGAAAAGAGACTGACCCGGATGAAATTCCGTCTGAAATAGAGGAAATTAGAAGGGCTGTCATGGACCGGCAGATGCCCGAACCGGTGGAAAAAATCCTGCTTAAGGAAGTGGACAAGCTGTCCAAAATCAGTCCGGCATCTGCGGAGTATACCATCGGCATCAACTATATTGACTATCTGACCACCCTGCCCTGGGGCACCTGCACCGATGACAACCTGGACATGGACCGGGCGGAAAAGATCTTGAACCAGGACCACTGCGGCCTGGACAAGATCAAGGAACGAATACTGGAACACCTGGCCGTCCGCCTGATGAAACTGTCTGCAAAAAACACTATCCTGGTGGTGGATGACGAACGGCTGACCCGGGAAAACCTGCAGCACGTCCTCACCCGGGAGGGCTACGAGGTGAGCTGCGCCGAAGGGGGGGCAAGGGCCCTGGAAATACTTGAAACCCGACGTTTTGACCTGGTCATCACCGACCTGAAAATGGACAAGGTGGACGGGATGACCCTTCTGGACAGGATCAAGGCGGTCACCCCGTCCACCGAAGTGATCATCATCACAGGATACGCCACCGTGCTGACGGCGGTGGATGCCATCAAGCGCGGCTCTTTCCACTTTATTGCCAAACCTTTGAAACTCGATGAGGTCCGCAGCACGGTTAAAAAAGCCCTGGACAAAGGTGCCGGTACCGTGGACATCAAAAGCCCGGTACTCTGTTTTACAGGCCCCCCGGGCATCGGCAAGACCTCCCTGGGCAAATCCATTGCCAGGAGCCTGAAGCGCAAATTCGTCCGGATATCCCTGGCCGGGATGCGGGACGAGGCGGATATCCGGGGGCACCGCCGCAGCTATGTGGGGGCCCTGCCCGGACGGCTCATCCAGGAGATCCGGAGGGCTGAAACCTGCAATCCGGTTTTCATGCTGGACGAGATCGACAAGATCGGCCAGGATTTCAAGGGAGATCCGGCCTCAGCCCTTCTGGAGGTGCTGGATCCCCACCAGAATTCCCAGTTCATGGACAACTATCTGGATGTACCCTATGACCTGTCCCGGGTGATGTTCATTGCCACGGCCAACACCGTGGGCAGGATTCCAAGGCCGCTTTTGGACCGGTTTGAGGTCATCCACATGTCCGGTTACACCGTGGGAGAAAAAGTCAATATTGCCCTAAGACACCTGATCCCAAGGGCCAGAAAGGACGCCGGCCTGGACGCCTTCACCCTCACATTTACCGAAGGCGCCTTACGAAAAATCATCCGGGAGCACACCCGGGAAGCAGGACTCAGGGAACTGGAACGGCAGATATCTTCGGTGTGCCGGAAACTGACGAGAAAACACCTCAAACAGCCCTTTCCCCCGCAGACCCCTTTGGAGATGACGCAAGAAACAGTGGAGGCCCTTCTGGGGCCGGGCCGTTACCATATTGAAATTGCAGGGGCCAAAGACAGGATCGGATGTTCCACAGGCCTTGCCTGGACAGAGACCGGCGGGGAGATCATCTTTATTGAAACCACCCGGATGCTGGGAACCAACCGGCTGATCCTCACAGGGTCCCTGGGGGATGTCATGAAGGAGTCTGCCCAGGCGGCCTTAAGCTATATCCGAAGCCATACCGAATTGTTCGGTATCGCTCCGGATTTTTTCAACGGCCAGGACATCCATATCCACGTGCCGGCCGGTGCCATTCCAAAGGACGGCCCCTCAGCCGGACTCACCATTGCCATGGCCCTTTTGTCCCTGCTCAAAAAGGCCCCCTGCCGCAGGGATACGGCCATGACAGGAGAGATGACCCTGAGCGGCCGGATACTTCCTGTGGGCGGCATCAAGGAAAAACTGCTGGCGGCAAAAGCCGCCGGTATCAAAACCGCCATATTTCCGGCAAAGAACCAGGCGGACATCGATGAAATCGACGAGAGTATCAAGAAAAACATCAGAATTTTGTTTGCAGGGGAGTTGAGCGATATTCACGACCAGGTGCTGGCCGCCACCTGACGGGTCCTGCCTGTGGGCCTGTGGGTTCGCCGCTGCCGGCAAATCCACCAGGACCATGTTGAAGATCATATGATTCTACTTTGAAGGGTGGCAAGGTTTCACCACCACCAGGGGCACCCCCAGCTTTTTCTTCAGTTTCTCTATTCTGGCCCGGTTCCGGCCCGGAGAACCGCCATCAGCGGTTTCCTCTAACACACCTTCATCCAGGATGGTCACCACCACGTCGTGATGGTCATCCACAAACTGCCTTAGATCCGCATCCGGATCACCGTGTCCTTCGGAGATATCCGGTGCCGGTGCCGGCGTGTCACCGGACAATATCCTGCGGAGGGGGTCGGCGTCACGTGACACCTCCGGCCGGACCCCTTCTTCGGCAAAGGCCACCTGGGCAAAGGCATCCTCCAGGAAACGGCCGAGGCCGGCTGCCTTTTCCCTGGACACAGAGAAATGTTCCCAAAGCGTTCCCTTGTCCATGAACCTTAAGATGCTCAGTCCGGCACGAATCCGCCGGCTCAGATCCACAGCATATCGGAACGCCTGCTCCGAGGGCGCCCGGGTATTGATGGCAAGAAGAATCTGCTTCACCGTTAAACGCCTCCTGACTTGATTAAAGCCGCATCTGGGGTCTCTGGTGTTCCTGATGGACACTTCTGCCTTTTGAATCAAAGGACCTGTTGCGCTCCGGCTTGCGCCCCATCATCCGGATCGCTGTGCCATGCTGGTTTTGCTCGGCAAATGTGACGGCCACCATCAGATCTTCAATCGTTTTGAACCATTGTGTTTTCATTTTGATGCTCCTATCTGGCTGGGTATTAACAAGATGCTGAATTGAATTAGCATTTTGCATACCAGGCAGGTCAGAAAACTATCTGAAAGAGCAATACCCCCTGATTTCGGGATGTGGCCGGCGGCAATTTAACCCGCCGGCAGACCGGCGAAACGGCCGGTTTTATTTCACAATGAAACGCACGGCGCTACAAGTTCCAATTTTAGATATAATATCGAAGACTTACAGTATCATTGCACAATGAATCCCCATGTTGTCATTTGCAACAGGCATCAGATATGCCGCAATTTTTCAAGTCCCCGGTCCGACCCCAAAAGAATCAGAATATCACTGTCCTTTAACACAAAGTCCGCCGTTGGAATGAATCTCATTTTTTCCGGCACCAGCTCCCGGACAGCCACCACCTGGACACCGTATTTATTTGTCAGGTTGATTTCTTTGAGGGTTTTCCCGATGAACCGCTCAGGCACACAAAGCTCAATGATGCCGTATCCTTCCATAAACGGCAGGTAATCGATAAGATGGGGATTGTCCAGATGGGCGGCCATGGACACGGCAATATCCCTTTCGGGAAAAACAATCTCCCTGACCCCGAGTTTTTCAAGGATTCTGCGGTGGGGATCGTTGATGGCCTTGGCGATGATATGGCCGACTCCGGCCTCCTGGAGGTTCAGCACGGTCAGGATGGAATCCCCCAGCACCGATCCGATGCTGACCACGGCCACATCCACGTCCGTCACCCCAAGCTCCTCAATGGCCCTGGCATCCGTGGCATCCGCCACCACCGCCCGGGTTACCTGGTTCATGATGTTCTGGACCAGGGCGGAATCCTTGTCAATGGCCATCACCTCATGCCCCTTTTCATAAAGATGGGTTGCCAGGTAGTATCCGAAATTACCGAGGCCGACCACCAGAAACTGCTTCATAATTCGTTCCTTTAGGCTCAAGTTCAGATTAAAACCTTCCATTTCAAACCGAGCTGGCTTTAATACCCCTCCTGGCTGGCAAAACGCATTTATTTCAATGGAAGATTTATTTATGCTTTTGTGTCTTATCCGATCATTATACTTTCATTGGCATAGGTGAAATGACGGGGCTGGGCCTGTCTGCTAACAGCAACCGCCACAGCCAGGGGACCCAGCCGTCCGATAAACATCATGCAGATAATCAGCGCCTTGCCGGCAAGACTAAGCCCCGGGGTCACCCCTGTGGAGAGCCCCACCGTACCAAAGGCACTGACCATTTCAAACATCAGTTCCAGAAACATCCCCCGGCTGAACCTATGGGAGACCTCACCGATCTCGAACTGCTGGATCAAAACCACCCCCGCAAGCACCACAAGAAGACTGATCAGAATCAGGCTGACGGCTCTTCCCACGCTTTCATCGGAAATCCGCCGGTGGAAGATCTGGGGATGGGGCTTGCCGAAAAACCGCTGCCCGCCCAGAAGCATCAGGGTTGAGAATGTGGTAACTTTGACCCCGCCCCCGCAGGAGCCCGGTGCCGCCCCGATAAACATTAAAATGATGATCACCAGCAGGGTTTCGTTGGTCATGCTGCCGATATCAACCGTATTGAACCCCGCGGTCCGGGCATTCACCGCCTGGAAAAGCGCCGCTATAAACCGATGGGAAATTGTCATTCCCTTCAGGGTGTTGCCCCATTCCAGGGCCAGAACGATGCCGGTACTGACAATCAGCAGCAGGGCGGTGGTGGACAGAACCAGTTTTGTATGCAGGCTGAAAAAGGACCAGCCCCTTCGTTTGAATGAAAATTTCTCCCGGATCTCGGTCAGCACCACAAATCCGATACCGCCCAGAACGATCAGAATACAGATATCCAGGTTAATGATCCAGTCGTCTCCAAAGCGGGTAAAAGAGTCGGGAAACAGGGAAAATCCGGCATTGCAAAAAGCGCTGACAGCATGGAAAACAGCACTTTGCGCAGCGTCCCTGAAGGACTGTGACGGGTAAAACCTGAAAAAGAGGATCACGGCGCCGATCCCCTCGATGACACCTGTGAATTTCAGGACATTCCACACAAGGGAGAGGGTCCCGCTGCCGTCAGAGACGCTGTAGGTATCCCGTATCAGGGTGCGGCCCGTCATGCTGACCCGCCTGCCGAGGGACAGGATAAACACGGTTGACAGCACCATGATACCGATGCCGCCGGTCTGGATCAGCCCCAGCAGGACCCAGCGGCCCAGTTCAGAAAACGTGCCTGCCGTGTCCACAACGGTAAGGCCTGTCACACAAACGGCCGACGCCGAAGTAAACAGGGCGTCGATAAAGCTTAAGCTCCCGCTGTTCAGGCTGGCCGGCAGCATCAGCAGGCCGGCACCGCCCAGGATAAGAACGGCATAGCTTAGAATTGAAATCCGCCCCGGAGACCTGGCCAGGCCTGCCGTCATTTTTCTCATCATCATGATTGCTTTCCCCGGCCACGGGTCCGGCTGTTCTGTATCATAGCCCCTCCCTAAAATAGAGTCGGTGCTATGTTAAGCAATATGCCTGCCGGGAACGCAGATCCGGAAGCTAAAAACGATTCATAAAAAGTGCGTTCATTGGGGGCAAAATATTCAGGACAGTTCAAATCAAAGAGTTTCAGGCAAGCTGCTCTGTGAGTGTGGGTGTATCCGACAATTTCCATTAGAGGTATGAATCCTTTTAACTTAGACGGGTTTTATCAATACAGTACCGTGGGCATTACAGCACCGTAAAATCGATTTTTCGATTGTTTAAACTTCGGGCACAAGTTTCTCCTATGTGAAGATGAGGAGGAACACCATTGTCCACACCCATACTCTTTTCGATTATTGTATACGGTTCTCTGACAATGGGAACAGTTTCGTGTGATGTCATCTTTAAAAAATTCGACCATTTTTCCGCAATGCTTACATTTGACATCGAAAATGGCACCGGCTCCCCATTCTTGTGTGTTATTTCCTGTACATTTTCTCATATCTTTAATCCTCTATGATTTAAGTGCTCTTTGTTTTGGTCAGTTTCACTACGATCATAAAGCAGATTTTTGGAAACACATCACCCGTTTGGGGGGTATTTAGACAACGCCGAACAAAAAGCAGAGCGGGGAACGAACAGCTCAAAAAACATCCGTGTAATAACCTGTATACATAATTTTCTCCTTATTTTTGAATTTCTACGGATGAAAGAAAATCATCCATTATCCGATTGAATTCCTCTGGTTTATCCAGTTGCAGCCAATGACCTGTCCCAGTTATCATTTTGTATGGAAGGTTGGGCACAAGTTTGTGTACGCTGAAAGGCGTTTCGGTAATCGATGTAATGACCGATAACGTTGGCCCATCGTAACGTTCCAACGCCGGTACGGGATTGTACTTGAGAAGTTCCTTGAAAGCACCGACAACCGTTGCTTTGGGCGTATCACGCAGATCCCGCAGAACTTTCGCCCGTGTTGTTTCTGTCGAACCGGTCAAAATATGACGCAAGTAAGCTTCAATAACATTTAAACAGGCTTCGGATTCCAACGCACCAAGATACTCTTGTCTCTCTTCAATCGGCATTTGGGTGGAGTTACCGGACGGATCGACCAAAAGTAGTCCAGCAACTCGTTCAGGATACCCCCCCGCATAAGCGCCGGCAACACTGCCCCCCATACTATGACCAACCAGAATGAATCTTTCAATATTCAACTGATCGGCAACCATCTGAACATCTTGAACCATTGACGCAATCGCGTAATCACCATTCTCCGGTGATGATGACCGACCGTTCCCCCGAAGATCAAACGCAATACCCCGCCGTGTTGTTCGAATGTGACTGAGTTGCGCGGACCAATGTTGAGAGGTTCCAGGCATTGAGTGGACA
>MDTD01109881.1_pt1 | contig 27230 bp, 20 predicted proteins | sample 811221 | NCBI WGS metagenome assembly MDTD01 (sample SAMN05326646, study PRJNA326480) | marine metagenome | isolation source: seawater | place: Pacific Ocean: South West | collected 2011 | reverse complement strand
TAAGTCTCCGTGAGTAAAATCTACGGGGACTATTTTACGGGGTAGTTCAATGAGGAAAAGACGGTCTAAATTGATCGCTTACGTCGGAGTGCGGTGTGATGATGACGCAGGGTACACTGGTGGATGCGACGATTATTGAAGCTCCCAGCTCCACCAAGAATAAAAAGAATGAGCGTGACCCGGATATGCACCAGACCAAAAAAGGTAATGAATGGCACTTCGGCATGAAAGCCCATATAGGAGTGGATGCCAAGAGTGGCCTGACGCATACGCTGGTGACCACTGCCGCCAACGAACATGACCTGAATCAGATGAAGAACCTGTTGCATGGCGATGAGGAATTCATCTCTGGCGATGCTGGATATCAAGGCGCAGAGAAGCGTGAAGAACTTAAAGAAAAGGATGTGGAATGGCTGATTGCTGAGCGTCCCGGAAAGGTTCGGGCACTGAAAAAGCATCCCCGCAAAAACAAAACTGCCATCAACATCGAATATTTAAAAGCCAGCATCCGAGCAAAAGTTGAACACCCGTTTCGCATCATCAAATGTCAGTTCGGCTTTATCAAAGCACGCTATAAAGGGCTGACAAAAAATGACTCACAGTTAGCCATGCTATTCACCTTGGCGAACCTGTTTAAAGTAGACCAGATGTTACGACGACAGCCAAGATCTGTCTGAAATCCGGGAATAGCCCGGAATTAGGTCGAAATCCGGCCTAAAACGGCAGTATATTGGCCAAAATTGAGAATTTAGCGTTCAAAAATTAGACGGCGAATGCAAAGGCTGGTTCAAGAACTAAATTGCAGGACTTATTCGCAGTTTCCCTAGTTGAGTTTGGTGGTATGCTTACCCAGCCTTTAATTTGCCAGTCGTCATCTATAAAAATAAGAACATATATGGCTTCGTAGCATGTATTTTTCACTTTTATTGTATTGAAGAGGTTACTCGCCGCACCGAGAAATTCACCATTATCGTATTTCGCGTAAAGTGTGCGCTCTTGCTCTTCGTCATATAGCTGCCAAACTCCGTGCATTTCACCCGCTAAATACTTACCGGCTTCTAAAATTCGACCGTGTTCATCAAGCTTTTGATATTTACCCGACTTGAGTTGATTTACGTAAGTAACCTCTTCGGCCAAATTTCCATTTGAATGATATTCGTAGTTCCTCCAAATACCCTTCTTAAAAATTTCAAGACCGTTGCCATCGAAGTCTTCCTGAGAGTAATATCCTCGCTCTGCTATTTGACTATCTTCGTAAAACCTAACATAAAGGCCACTTTTTAAGCCGTTGTAGGTTTCTGTGTGCGTTTTTAGTTGGCCATTGCTGTAAAACGTGTTTACCTCGCCTGGGCCTGACTCTTCTCCATTCTTAATCGTGTACTTTTTTATGATGTCATTATTGGGTGTTAGGTATAGAATTTCTCCGTCTTCCTCACCGTCAACAACGGCGCCTTTATAGGCGACATTCCCATTTGGGTGATAGCTAACTAAAGTACCTGATGTGTTTTGCTGAATGTATTCTTCGGTAAAGTCACTGGCGTCACGCATTATGTAATCTAGCTGCTTTACTTCGTTATTGAACTCTATTGTACTTTCAGCTTTAATTTTTCGGTTGCTGTAATATTCCTTGTAAGTCAATTGTGGCAACGTTGACGAACCTTTTATTCGTGTCTGCAATTCGCCGTTTTCAAAATAATCGTTAAATACGAAGTCACCTACAAGCTTTCCGTTTGCCATAGTATGTTTCGTCGACAATAAGCCTGGGGCAACGTAATCCACAATTGTGAAGTTTTGTAATCCTTGCTTACCTGGAACTGTGACCAAGCGAGTTTCTAAATCAGCCGTTTTAAAATAACTTCTGTAGTTCGCTATAATATCGTCTTCATTCTCTACGTATATGCCTTCGAACTTGAGGTGACCACTATCATAATAGTCTCGTTCTATCTCCTGAGCGTGGGTAAAACTGTCAAGTAGCATGGTTAAAAAAACAACTATAAAACATCGACGCATGTGCTTTCCCTTCGGTAAGTAAAACAGGTACCCCCAAAGCTAGGAGGAAATTCATTATTATTCTAAAAATTTTCATTGCCACTAGTGCTCTTTAACAGCAAGAGCGCTATAAGCTTTTAAATTAAAGTCTTCAGTGTAATTTCTGCTACGTATTCAATTTATTGTTAAATTCTGAGCGAATACTAACGCAGTACTAAAAGAGTATTTGAAAATGGGGTCAGAGTACATTTTTCAGCCGCACTTACCTTGTTTTTATTCGTTTGTTTGAAAAATATGTCTCGTTTAAATGCTCTACATAACATTCTTCGTATTTTCATCAGTCATTGCATGTGGTCTCATAAACGCGTGTACTGACCTCCTTCTCAAAGTTTAGGGGCCCTTAGATGGCAGATATCGATGCTGAACAAGAATTACGAAAAGACCTAGCTGCCGCTTATAGGCTGATGGATTTAGAAGGCTGGAGCGATATGATTTTTACACATATTTCCGCTCGTATGCCCGATGAAGCAAACCGTTTTTTGCTCAACAGTTACGGTTTATTGCCAGAGGAAGTTTGTGCGTCGAACTTGGTCATGGTGGATGTTCAGGGCGAAAACGCCGATAACAGTCCGGCTTCTGTTAATCCAGCGGGCTTTACTATTCACAGCGCATTGCATATGGCCCGGCACGACGCCCACTGTGTAATGCACACACATACTATGGCGGGTATGGCGGTATCGGGGCTGGCCGAAGGCCTACTGCCGCTTAATCAAACCAGTATGGAGTTCTTTAATCGTGTGGCCTATTACGACTATCAGGGCATTCCTTTGGAATGCGATGAACGCGAAGCAATCGTGGCCGCCATGGGCGACAAAAACAGCATGATTCTACGCAACCATGGGTTATTAACCGTCGGCCGTACTGTTGCCGAGGCCTTCTATCGCATGTATTACCTCAATAAAGCCTGCGAAATTCAGGTGGAAATGATGCAAACAGGCGGGAAACTACTTATCCCCGCTGATCATATTTGTGAGCATGTTGCCCAACAGGCTTCCAACCCGCGCTATATGGCGCAAAGTGTTGATCTTATCTGGCAAGCAATGTTGCGTAAATTAGATAGAATCGACTCTACTTACCGTTCGTAACCTGTTTAGACCTACCATTAAGACGAGCGCTTACTTATCAAGCAGGGTAGGACAACTACTATCGAGTTAGGCGCATAGTTTATTTTCGCTTTAAAGCGCCGCTTCCCATAATCTCACTACGCAAAGGTTAAAAAATTTTAATGAAGTGCTAATCTGTTTTGGTCTGTTGCCCGTTTATAACCTCATATTCCTTCGCTCACGTTATGTGATGTAAGCCATGTTTATGAGGAGAGGCTGGTTTCTATGGACGACCCTACACTCATTATCCTGATGTATTTCATCATACCCATCTGGTTTCTGGCGGGCATTGTTGACTGGTATTGTCATAAGCGAAGCAATATTTCCGGCACTAGCGGTGCAAAAGAATCCCTTATCCATTTACTTATGTTCGCCGAAGTGGGCATTCCGCTTTTTATGGTACTGATTTTTGAAGTCAACAGCTTAATTATCGCTATCAGTATTCTGCTTTTTTTTGTGCATGAGGCTACGGCAATGTGGGATGTATCCTATGCTGTAACCAAGCGCCATGTTGGGCCAATCGAACAGCATGTTCATAGTTTTTTAGAAATGATCCCGCTGCTTGCCTTAGTACTGGTGGTGGGGCGACATTGGGAACATTTCATAGCACTTTTTGGTGTTGGCAATATGTCTCCCGACTTCGCGTTAGAACTGAAAGAGGACCCTTTACCCACATGGTATTTAGTTACCGTATTATTGATAGCACTCGCTTTGGAGTTTGTTCCCTATCTGGAGGAATTAATGCGTGGTTTAAAAGATAAGAATCAAAAAAGTAGGGGCGAGCCCGGTGACATACGCACCAAAAACATCAGCCCTGTTTCACATGAGCAAGCCGAAGCGGCTAGCCCCTATGATACATCCGTGGCAGGGGAAGAAGACCCCGGTGTGGCATTAGAAGAATTGGTAGAGGATAGAAAGGTGAACCCGATTCACCCGAAGCGCTAAATTGCTTTTATCGTAGGATAAACTCTAGCATACCCCGCAAAAATTAATGGGGTCAGAGTACATTTCATTTTTTCAAAATGTACTCTGACCCCATTTTTTCCAATGACTAAGTAAAGAAAAATGCCTATTAATAAGTATCATCAGCGAAACAGGTTATAATGGATGATAAATGTAAATAGGAATGAATATGAAAGTTTGTGGTGTAGATTTAAAAGGTAACGAAGCCGTTGTGAGTTTGTTATCGCTTGTTGACGGTATGTTCCACCTTCCCGACTGCCGTGTACGCCGATTAACGCTAGCCGATACCAGTGCCAAAGGGCTAAAAAGCTTTCAAAGTACTTTTGCTAAACTCGTAGCCGACTATAAAATTGATGCGGTAATAATCCGCCAGCGTCAAAGCAAAGGTAAGTTTGCGGGCAGTGCCATTGGTTTCAAACTAGAGGCGGCTATTGAATTAATTGAAGGGTTAAACGTTGTTGTTATGAGCCCAACTGATATTAAAGAGTCGTTACGCAGAAACCCAATCGCGGTATCCTTTTCAGAGACAGGTTTAAAGCAATTTCAAGAAACTGCTTTTACCAGTGCATACGCGTGGCTTATGAAAAATGAGTATGCTTCGCAAGATTCAGGTGAGCTCTAAAAGCTGAATGCTAGTAGCTTAGTTTTAATCGCGGGGTAAATAAAATAAATGGGGTCAGAGTACATTCGCCTATTTCAAAAAGTACTCTGACCCCATTGTTTAAGCGTATCTTATTAGCGGCGTTTTCTACGTCCTTTCGATTTGCCTTTGCGCTTTGTTTTATCGTCGGCTTCGAAATTTCCGTATAAGTCATCTTCCTTTTCAACAACGGGCGGCTTTTGCATCGGCTTTGGCGTAAAGCCAGCAATAAACGTCTTCTTAAATTGTCGACCAAGAAAGCGCTCTATAGCCCTCAATTGTTTCGCTTCATCGTCGCTAAATAGTGAGATAGCTAACCCCTTAGAAGACGCGCGGCCTGTACGACCTATTCTGTGAATATAGTCTTCGGGTACATAGGGTAGGTCGATATTAATCACACATGGTAATTGTTGAATGTCGATGCCTCTGGCGGCTAAGTCTGTGCCAATCAACACTTTTATACTGCCACTTCTAAAGCCATTCAATGCCAATGTACGCGCATGTTGCGTTCTATTGGCGTGAATAGATTCTGCAGTAATCCCTATTGCTTCAAGATCATTTCTTAATGTATCTGCACCGCGTTTGGTACGTGTGAATACCAATATTTGAGACCAATCATGGTTTTCAAGCAGGTGAATCAGTAGTTCGTGTTTTCGCTCCTTGTCCACCGGGTGCAAAATTTGTGTGATGTTGTCGATGTGATCCTGCGCTGTGGCTAATTCAATTGTCATGGGGTTGCGTAGCATCGCGGTGGTGAGTGCTCTTATTTCTTTTGAAAAAGTAGCCGAAAATAGCAGCGTCTGACGTTTTTCTGGTAACAGACTTTGTATGTGATTAATATGGTCGATGAAACCCAAGTCCAACATGCGATCGGCTTCGTCTAGTACGAGTATTTCGAGATTCTCGAAGTTAATTGCACCTTGCTCATATAAATCGACCAAGCGGCCAGGTGTTGCAATGAGGATGTCGACACCTTTTTCCAACGCAAACTTTTGGGGCTCGATACGTACACCACCAAATACGGCCGTTGAGCGAACATTCAGGTTTTGACTGTATTTATCAACGTTATCGGCAACCTGCGCAGCAAGCTCCCGAGTTGGAACAATAATTAGCGCCCTTATACCGTGAGCTTGCGGTTTTTGCGTGGTAGCCAATAAATGCAAAATAGGTAAGGAAAAGCTGGCCGTTTTTCCGGTGCCTGTTTGCGCAATCGCAATGACATCTCGCTGGCTTAATATGGCTGGAATAGCTTCCTTTTGAATAGGGGTAGGGGTGGTATAGCCTTTTTCAGCAACAGTGTTCAAAAGTTCGGCACATAGGCCTAAAGCGCTAAACGACATAAGAGGAAAGCCCACGACACATTAAAATTGGCGTCATAATACGTGTTGTTGGAAATTTTTGTGTCACTATTTTATGCCTAGCCTAACTATTCACCACAAGCTTTCTAAAAATACACCTCACTTGAGCATTCGGCTGAAGTTCTAAAAAGAAATGGGGTCAGAGTACATTACGATTTTGCAAAAAGTACTCTGACCCCATTTTTACGCTCCAGCATTGGAAATTTAAACTATTTTGAAAAGTTGGTGAGAGAAACTGCTTCATTCTTTCACAACCAATATCGAGACGGGTAAACAAACCAATACTTTCAAGGCTTGAGATTAAAGTGCGATGGTTTTTAGATTAAGTGAAGCTGAAGTTAGTTCATGTGAGCATTATTGCGGCTATATAAATGATGCAATGACCAGCACTGGAGCACTACTCGCACAAGTTAGAATGGATTGGGTTTATGGTTCTGAGGCTAGGATACTAGCTGTATGGCTTTCTAGAAGTGAAAAGCCTTACTGTAGTCCGAAGCACATATATCAAACTAGGGACCGAGTACAATTATGTTAAACGGTGCTGTCCCCCTTTTGTTTTTTAATTTATAAGTAAACAACAATATATGGGAAAGGATGATGAAAACTACTTTTAATAATAAATTGTTAGCCACCTTAATGTTCTCTACTGCGATTATTTCATGCAGTGCAACGGGAAAACGACAGGATTTAACCGTTGTAGAAACGAGAACTTATATTAGCAATCAGTGTTTGGTTACTTCCAATAATAGCGCTATGGATAAGGGAATAGGCGCCGTTGTTGCTAGCACACTCATACCAGTAGCGGTTAATTGGTTTATCGATCAAATTACTGAATCTCTAACCAAAGTGAAGAAAGTACAAAAGGTAAGCACTACTGAATTTTACTTATACACCTATGACAAAGAGGATAAATATCCAAAATGGAATAGTGACTTTAAGTGTATTACTAGTATCACTGGCGTTTTTGAAGACGAAGCGTTGGAAAGCGGTTTACTTGATGAATTAGACAATACCTCGTCACAAGTTACTCTTGCCAATATAGACACGCGTGACAACGAAGTTCATCAAAGGCTGAAGGATAATGAGATCTTTGTTAGTGAGGTTTACTCTATTTTTGAGAGTAAATTAGAGTTCTCCAAAGATGCGTCTGCATTTAAGTTTGTTAGTCAGTATCTTGATATTAAGAATCTACTTACCAACAAAAACTCAACAGAATTGGTTTACAGTTATGAACTCGTTGGCCCTGGTTCGACTCCAGATTCAGTTGTATTGGCGTCTGCAGCGTTTAATTTTGGTACGGTAAAACCAGGCTTATTCTACGCTCCCTTAAAATTTAAAAAGGGCAAAGAGTCTGGGTGGATTCGGACAGTGGGGATGTCAAAAGAGTCGCTGTTATCTTTTATTAGCCAGCATCACTTAAACGCAGAGAATAAAATAACGCACTACTCTCCCATTAAATTGAAAGCTTCCAATATACAAACAAATAAACCTAGTGATGGAGCAAAGTTAGTGGCCGCAATACTGGGTGAAGCCAAAGAGACACTGTCAACAGCGGCGGTGGCGAAGCTTGTTCCGGAAGATAAAGATGAGGTAGCAAAGAAGCTTCTCGATGCTCAGATTGCTTATCAAACAACGAAAGTTGCCATCGTCGATGCGTCTGGCGAATCTGAAGATCACCAGCGCTTAGCTGAGCTCCAAGCTAGGAAGGCCTGCGAAGCATTGAAGGAGTTGGATCCTACTACTTTGTGTAGCCACCAATGAGTAGGTGGAACGCGTTACCGTATCTTTCATTTATTTGCTTATCTTCAATTTGCCTAAGCCAAACTAACGAAGATTTGATAATTGAAAAGCCTTTTCAATTGAGTATTTCAAATTACCAATCGTTGGAAGCGCTGTGGGCGAAAGATGTTGATGATGCAAACAACTATAAATACGTGTTAGATGTGGCTGCAAAGTGGGCGTTGTCTGATGTACCTTTGACCGTTTGCTTTTTGGATGGCGACAAGGGCGATCGAGTTCGAGTTAAAAAGGCAGCAGAGCAATGGTCAAAGGCAATCAAAGAGGACTTGTTTGATTTCGGGCCGCGACGCAAACCACAGGATTGCAAGGGTGAGTATCCTGGTGAAAATATACGGATCTCGTTTAGGGGGAGTTCTCTTTCAACCTATCGAGGTCAACTAGGTATACGGAAAGTTGCAGCGCACAATCCAACAATGATTCTTGGTGGATTTTCAAAGTCGAAGCCTTCCGGCGATGGCGTTTTTACGCATTGGGTGCTACATGAATTTGGACATGCTTTAGGGTTGGTCCATGAGCACCAAGGGGAAAATAGTGCTTGCGAGCAAGAATATGATTTAGAGAAAATTTACGAGAAACTTGAATCTCCGCCTTTTCATTGGAGCAGAGATGAAGCAATTGCCAACATTAAAACGATGTATTTAGACGACGTACAAACATCGCCGTTTGATGAAAATTCGATTATGTTGTACCCGTTCCCTACGGAGTATTATAAGCAAGGAAAGAAGAGTCACTGTTACGCAGAAGTGCACGCTACTTTATCTGAAAAGGATAAGCTATTTGCGAATTCGTTTTATTCTTCCATTGCCAGTACCAAACAAAAAAATATGATGTTACGAAGTTTATACTCCGAACAAGTGACCGTTGCTATTAAAGGGCGTATGGGAGAGCAGGCTCTTCTGACACAGGATGTTGAATTGTCGAGAGAGGCAGCACTAGAGGTACTCAAACTTAAAATTCAGTCAGAGAATATCTCTGTTAAAGAGAAAGAGTCTTTGCTGGTCTTACTTGAGTAAAAACAAAAATAATGGGGTCAGAGTACATTACGATTTTGCAAAAAGTACTCTGACCCCTTTTTTGCGCTCAATTCCATTAAAATAGCTGGTTTTGTGATTTTCTTTATTTTTCAATGTATTGAATTCTACGTTAGCGATTTTTGACTTGCTTCCATTTGCAAAGTGTTGAACAAATTTTGCACTTTGTTACAACTTTCATATTAACAATACAAAAAATAGTGGGTAGGTTGGAATTTCAATAATAAAAAACGATGGAATGATCATGCTCAATATAAGCGGCCTTACCAAAACCTATCCAAATGGGGTTAAAGCCCTGAACGGAATAAACTTGTCAATTCCCAAGGGAATGTTTGGGCTACTTGGCCCAAACGGCGCCGGCAAATCGTCATTGATGAGAACTATTGCGACTTTGCAAACGCCCGATACCGGCACTATTCAGTTTGATGACATTGATGTATTGGCAGATCCCAACGGGTTGCGACAGCGCCTAGGTTATTTGCCACAGGATTTCGGTGTTTATCCGCGCATTAGTGCTGAAAAGTTACTTGATCACCTAGCGGTGCTAAAAGGGATCAATAATAGTTCGGAGCGCAAAGACGCAGTAGAAAGCCTATTGGTTCACACAAACTTATGGCAACACAGAGATAAAGCCGTGAGCGGGTATTCTGGAGGTATGCGTCAACGTTTTGGTATTGCTCAGGCGTTATTGGGCGACCCTGATCTTATTATCGTTGATGAACCAACGGCAGGGCTCGACCCTGAAGAGCGAAACCGGTTCCACAATTTGCTGGTTAGCCTGGGTGAAGAGAAAGTCATCATACTTTCTACCCATATTGTTGACGACGTGTCAGAGCTTTGCCCGAAAATGGCGGTGTTAGGGCAGGGTAAAATATTACTGGAAGGTAATCCCATCAGTTTGACCCATGAGCTGACTGGGCGTATCTGGCGCAAACAGGTTAGCCAAGACGAGTATCGAGAGCTTCAGCAGCACCTTAACATTATCTCTGCTCGCCTCATTGCCGGTAAGCACGTTATACACGTGATGGCAGACACTTCGCCTGAAGGCTTTGAGCAGGCGCCCGCTAACCTCGAAGACGTCTATTTCTCTACGCTGCATAACAGCCGCGCTGCGACTGCTGCGTAAGGAGACCAAAGATGTTTCTAAATAGCCTAACTTTTGAGTGGCGTTATTACCTTCGCCAACCTTCGTTTTACGTCACTATGCTGGCGTTTTTCTTACTACCCTTTCTGGCCACCACCACCGACAATGTGCGTATCGGTGGTGGTGGTAATGTGCTCTATAACGGCTCGTTTGCTATTACACAAACCACGCTCATCATGGGGATTTTTGCGTTATTCCTCTTGGTGAACTTTGTTTCAGGCACAGCCACACGAAATCACTCAAGCAATATGGGGGAACTGGTCTATACCCGCCCCATAACGCCGCTGTCTTACCATTTGGGCCGTTTCATAGGCGCTTATTTGATAAGCATCAGTGTGTTTGCCATGGTTCCCATCGCTATATTATTGGGCTCTTTAATGCCGTGGGTAGATCAAGAGCGAATAGGACCAACACACTTAAGCTTCTATCTAACAACCTTTTTATACTTCTCCGTGCCCAGTATGCTGGCACTGGGTATGATTTTTTATGCCATTGCCCAGCGCCTGCGTTCTATGATGGCGGCGTATCTGGTCGCCATGGGTATTTTTATTTTTTACCTTATTAGCGGAGTGGTAACGTCTGAGCCTGAATACCGTACCATTGGCGCATTGCTTGACCCATTTGGTCTGCGCACGTACGCAGAGATAACCCGATATTGGACGGTATTTGATAAGAACACCGCAGTTGTGTCGCTGGAAGGAGTGTTGTTACATAACCGTCTTATCTGGCTAGGTATAGGCGCACTGATATTGGCCACAGTCGGCAGTATTTATCACATGCATTGGCAGCAAAAAGCCCGTAACGAGAAGCCATCCAAAGCCTCTCAAGTTCCCCCGCCTTCAACGCTGAACCTCACCATAAAAGCACACAGTGGCAGCCAATTTGGTAAGTTGCTAGCGCGTATTGGCTTTGAAATGCGCCAGGTGATGTTTAGCCCAGCCCTTCTTGTACTGATGATATTCACCTTGTTTAACCTTACTGCGGTTTTCTTTGTGCCTATAGGCGGTATTTACGGTACACCTGATTGGCCGTTAACGTACAAGATGGTGGAGTTCATTCGTGACAGCTACGGGCTGATGATGCTTATTGTTATCACCTACTACAGCGGTGAAATAGTGTGGCGCGAGCGTGGTTCAGGTATGGGCGATATCGTCGATGCGACCCCAGCATTTAACCTTGTATTTTGGGTTTCTAAGCTACTTGCGATGTGGGCTGTGACCGCTTTATTGTATGCCATTGGCATTATCTTTACGGTGATTTTCCAGGCCACTCAAGGCTATTTTAATTTTGACTTTGGCACTTACCTGATTGGCGTCTATTTTGTGTCCTGGGTTCCTTGGGCATTACTTGCTGTGCTGGCATTTTTTATTCAGGTATTAAGCCCAAATAAGTTTGTAGGCATGTTACTGTTCGTTGCTTATTTTATTATTAGCTTGGTGTTTGCTGAACTTGGGCTTGAACACAATATGTGGAGCTTCAGCGACGCCCCCCAGGTATTGTATTCCGACTTAAATGGCTGGGGCTGGTTCCTAGGGCCGTTCGCTTGGTACATGCTGTATTGGAGCGCGCTATCGCTTGCGCTTTTCACTATTGGCTATGCCATGTGGCAGCGTGGCCCAGAGGTTTCGCTAAAACACCGATTCAAGCTATTGAGCTATCAGTTGGGCACCTCTGGAAAGACACTGCTGGCTGCTAGCCTTATCGTATTTGTACTTACGGGCGGCTATATTCATTACAACACCAAGGTAGTGAATACTTTCCTTACACAGGATGAAACCTTCGAGTTGCAACATGAATACGAACGCCAATTCGTACAATTTGAGGATGACGCTATTCCAGTGGTCACTCGCATTAATGCGAGCGTAGACATTTATCCAACCGCGCGTCGTATTGAGGCATCAGCTGACTTTACCATTAGCAACCCATTCGATGCGCCGATTTCACGCACTTTAATTTCCGTACCGCGATTCACCACACAATGGGATATGGATATTACTGGGGCGAAAATTACCGAGCGGTTCGACAACCTTCGTGCGGCCTGGTTGTCGTTCGATGAACCATTACAACCAGGTGAAACGCGAAATGGTACGTTAACTGTACTGCGTGAAAGCAAGGGTTTTAAAGACGGCAATTTCGACCTTCAGGTGGCTGAAAACGGAACTTTCATTGATAACGCCTCGTTGTTTCCTTCTTTCGGATTTAATGCACAAAACCTGATAACAGACCGACACGAGCGACGTAAACGTGATTTACCACAGCGCCCTCGTGCAAATAAACTGGAAGATACCTCTCGTTACCGCGAAAGTGGCTTTGGTAAGGGCGTCACCTTTATCGACTTTGAAACCACCGTGTCTTCCAGTAGCGACCAAATAGCTATCGCCCCAGGCTATTTGCAAAAAGAATGGCAAGACAATGGGCGTCGCTATTTCCATTATAAAATGGATGCACCCATCGTAAATTTCTTTTCTTACCTTTCAGCCCGTCACAAGGTTAAAAAGGACGTTCACAATGGCGTGAATATCGAGGTGTATTACCACCCTGAACACAACTGGAACGTGGATGTGATGGTAAAAAGTGTGAAAGATTCACTTGATTATTTCACTCACGCGTTTGGCCCTTATCAGCACCGACAGATGCGGATTATTGAGTTTCCTGGTTACCGCTCATTTGCACAGAGCTTTGCTAATACTGTGCCGTACTCTGAGGAAATAGGGTTTATTGCGGACCTGCGCGACCCAGAGGATATCGACTACGTGTACTATGTTACGGCGCACGAAGTTGCTCACCAATGGTGGGGGCATCAGGTGGGCGCGGCAAATGTACAGGGCCAATCAATTATCATTGAAAGCCTGTCTCAGTACAGTGCCATTATGGTGCTACGTGAACGCTTTGGTGAAGAGAAAATGCGTCGTTTCCTCAAATACGAACTCGACCGGTATCTGCGTGGTCGCGGCAGTGAACTGATTGAGGAAATGCCGTTTATGCGAAGTGAAAATCAGCAGTACATTCACTATCGCAAAGGCTCTGTTGTCATGATGGCAATCCTCGACCGTTTAGGTGAAGAGCGGGTTAACACCGCGCTTAAAAACTTCTTAGAAGACTACAAGTTCAGTGATGCTCCGTATCCAACTACGTTAGATCTTCAGGCTGCGCTAAACACACAGGCCACAGAAGAAGAGCAGCAGTTTATTGCAGATTTGTTTGAACGCATTACGCTGTACGACCTGAAGATGCTATCCGCCGAAACTGACGAAACCAACGAGGGCAAAATTCAAGTCACCATGACAGTTTCAGCGGCAAAATTTGAAGCAGAAGGCGATGGTCGCGAGACAGAACGCGAAGTAGATGAGTACATTGATATTGCGCTGTTTAGCGGTGATCCTGAGGATGTATCTGGTGACACTAAAGTGCTTTACAACCAAAAGCACAAGCTAACGAATGGGGAAAACACCATTACCGTTACGGTAGAAGAAAGGCCTGCATATGTGGGCGTTGATCCATTCGTGAAAATGATCGACAGAGACAGCGGCGATAACGTTATCCAGCTTTAAACCTCGCCAAGTAAAAAATAATGGGGTCAGAGTACTTTAATTTACTTTAAAAAGTACTCTGACCCCTTTTTAGTTGCCCTACATTCGCTAATCCTTGTTTCTTTTGCACAAAATAAATATACATTCACGGCAAGATGTAAGTTAGGTATTATACTTTGGTCTACGTAGTGTGGTCGTTGCGTTAAACCGAAAGGATGCATAGTGTTCAAAAAAGTATCAAAGTCCGATCTTGTTATTGCTGTTTTCTGCGCCATTTTTATCTGTATTTTGGCTGTATTAGCCAACATTTTATGGATTGAAACTAAGCGGTTCAGTAACGACGCAATCGACCAACAATTCGATGTGTTGCGCAAGGATTTCCAAAACCAAATTAACAACGTCGTTTTGGATGCGCGTTCAATTGCTATTCAAGAAAGCCAAAGCACGCTAATAACCGACGCACTAGTTGAAGAGAAAGCGAAAAGCTATCTTACATCTCATTGGTCGGCGCTTTTTAATGTTTACCCTAATTTGCAGCAAATTCGTTATATTACCTTAGATGGGCAAGAACAATTACGCGCAGAAAAATCCTCTGATGCCCTTATTTGGCGAGACACGCAAGACTTGCAAAACAAAGCTGATCGGTATTATTTTATTGAAGCGGTGGAGTCGCCAAAAGACTTTTATATTTCGCCCTTAGATTTAAACAAAGAGCGGGGTGTTGTAGAACTTCCTTACCGCCCCACGATTAGAAGTGTAGCCAAGTATCGTGTGAATGGGGAAGTCGCGGGTTTAATTGTGCTCAACTTTGACCTTCGTCAGGTGTTTATCCGCTTAGACAGCCTTCAAAAGCAAAATGCGCATTGGCTAATTAACCCCGATGGCTTCTTTCTAGCAGCGCCTAACGATACTGCATGGGGTTGGTTGCTAGATAGGCCCGAGAACCAAGTTAGCATGCAGTTTCCTGGCTTTGAAAGTCGCTTTAATGGCAATGAAAACCAAGCCCCAGATGCGCATTTTTCATCTAAGTATACCGATGGAATCATTCCGATTAGTAACAGCAATACAAAAGATACGGATATTGAAGACGCTTATTACTGGCTAGTGATGGAAAAGCCCACTGATGTCGTGGCATACATGCAACGAACGAAACACTTTATTACGCTTGGGTTTGTGTTGGCGGCGTTGTTTTTAATTGGCTTAGCGTACTTGTTAATTAGGCTGCTTAGGCAGTTGAACTTGGAAAAAGAGCTAGCAATAAAGGCAAAGAATAAAGCCACAAATGCTGAGAAGGCCAAGGCCGACTTTCTGGCAAGAATGTCTCATGAAATCCGCACACCGATGAATGGTGTTTACGGCTTACTACAAATTACACAAGGCGAGCGTAATTACAAAAAAATAAACGACAACATTGAACAAGCCATCACGAGTTTTTCTTTGCTAAGTAGAATTATTGATGACGTGCTCGACTTTTCAAAGATAGAAGCCGGAAAGCTAGATATGGTTGAGGCGCCGTTTCGGTTAGACAGTTTGCTCAATCAAGTTGGAAAAATGATGAGCCGTGCTGCATACGGTAAACATATAGAGTTGTGGATTGATGTCGACCCTAAATGCCCTAAACATGCAGTGGGGGACTCCGTCAGGCTGAATCAAATTATCAGCAACTTAATTAGCAATGCAATAAAGTTTACATCGCGAGGGGAAGTAAACTTAAGCGTTGATTTACTCGCGGAAAATGATGAATTGGTTCAGCTGGGCTTTGAGGTTCAAGATACCGGCATTGGTATGACTGAAGAGCAAGCTAGCCAAGTATTTGGTGCATTTACGCAAGCGAGTCGAGATACCAATAGCAAGTTTGGTGGCACTGGGCTGGGGCTCAGTATAGCCAAACAGTTGGTTGAAATGATGGATGGAAAAATTGGTGTGGTTAGCCAAAAAGGCAAAGGCAGCAAATTCCACTTTAACGTTGTACTGAAAAAAGCCTCTAAGGCGCAAGAAGAAGACGCTAATGAGCAGGATGTAGTGTCTTATCAAGCCATTATATTTACCCAAAATGTGAATGTTGAAACAGGTATTAAGCGCCAATGTTCAGTGCTTGGGTGGCCCTCATACGTGGCTACGAGTGTTGAAGAATTAGCGTCGCACAAAACAGCTAAAAGTTTGCCCCGAGTCATTTTAATTGATGAAGCTATTTTAGATGTGATTAACAAAGATGCGCTGGCGTCATGGCAACGAGAGCAAAAAGAAGCAACGCACTTAGTGATTGTTTCTCATAACAGAGAAGGGTTTGATGAACACTCTCTTGTTCTATTTGATGATCTGCTTTATAAGCCCTTTACCCCCTCTACGCTCTACGATACGGTAATTTCTTGTAACTCATCCTCTACTAGCCTTATGGAGAGTGTGTCAGGAGAGGGCGATGAAAAGCTGTTGGCTAAAACCCTTATTCTAGTGGTTGAAGATAATCCAATTAACCAGCAAGTGGCAGGCTCTATGTTGAAGGGGGCGGGTGCCATTGTTAAGTTCGCTGAAAATGGGCAAGAGTGCTTAGAGCTTCTGTCCAGCGGATTTAAGCCTCATTTGATATTGATGGATATGCAGATGCCGATTATGGGGGGCATAGAGGCTACCGAGCATATTCGTGAAAACGCAATGTGGGACAATATTCCTATTTTGGCCATGACTGCCAATGCGATGGAAGCGGATAAAAAACGTTGTATAGATGCTGGCATGCAAGGGCATATCGTTAAACCTGTGGTGAAACAAGAGCTAATCACCGCCGTTAAATCACGGCTATAAAAAGCTAAAAAAATGGGGTCAGAGTACATTTTTCATGACGCACTTTGGCGAAAAGTACTCTGACCCCATTTTTTCTGGCTAAGATTTGCCAGTCGCTTTATCTCCCCAAATTTCTTCTAAGCGTTTATCGCGCCCACAGTTCCAGCGGTATAATTTGTAGCGCACGGGGCTTTTTTTGTAGAAGTCTTGGTGGCCAATTTCATCACCCTTAATCGGGTAGAAAGTGGATGCGTTTAGTATTGGTGTTACCACGGTTTGTTTAGGAAATTGTGCCTGTATGGCATTTTTGGTTTCCTCGGCAATTGCTCGTTCTTGGTCGTTGGCCACAAATATTGCGCTTAAATAGCTTGGGCCTTTATCACAAAATTGACCGCGGGCGTCGAAAGGGTCTATGTTCACCCAATAGTGATCGAGTATTTGTCGGTAAGATACTTTGCTTTCGTCATAAGTGATTTTTACTGCTTCATAGTGCCCTTTGTGATCTCCATTGTAAGTAGGGTTTGGCGTAGTACCGCCAGTGAACCCCGAAATAACACGGGTGACGCCATCTAATTTTTCAAAGTCTGATTCCATACACCAGAAGCATCCACCCGCTAAAACAGCCTCGTCAGCGTTGGCCAAAGGCGCAACAAACAGGGCGCTTAACAAAAATGCAGATAAAATAAATTTCATTATTAACCTATAAGAGTAACGTTTAATTAGAAAATACGGCTTACTCATACAGAACGGATTAAGGTGAAATAGCTTTCAATGGTTTTCGGGTGATTGCGCGTAAAATTTTCAATTAACTATGTAGGCTACACGTATGACCTATAGATAGATACTGGTAATGGGGAGGGGGGAAATGTCTGTAGCCTTTATAAAATAAGGCCTTTAGCTAAGGTTTAACGTCGGCAAAGCACTTGCATCGATATGTTTTTAATATACAAACCGTATCTAGGGTTTGGACGAAAAACGCAAGGAGATAATTGATGAGCATAGTTAAATCAGGCAGCGCAACCTATAAGCCTTTAGGTAAAGAGGGAAAAGGTAGTATTTCTACAGAAACCGGCGCATTAGCTAATCAGCCTTACGGATTTAATACGCGATTTAAAGAAGGGAAAGGAACTAACCCTGAAGAGCTCATTGGCGCGGCACATGCGAGCTGCTTTACCATGGCATTGTCCTTCGCATTGTCAGAAGCGGGCTACGACGATGGTGAACTAAACACCACAGCAAAAATAAGCTTAGATAAAAATGACGACGGTTATGAAATTAGTCAGTCGGCACTTACCTTAGACGCCAGCGTTGAGGGCATTAGCGAAGACGAGTTTGCCAATATAGCGCAAGAAGCCAAAGAGAACTGCCCTGTTTCGCAACTGCTTGATACCAAGATTACCCTCGAGTTTACCCTTAACGAGTAACCACAAATAATGGGGTCAGAGTACTTTATAAAGCTATAAACTCTGCCCTCATTTTCCTAGGCTCTGTTAAGCGCTTCGTAAAAATGCAAAGGAGTGAATAAAGTACTCTGACCCCATTTGTTAAATAAAGTACTCTGACCCCATTTGTTATTCACTCCCCATGTATTACGGATACCTTTTACTACTTACCAGCAAAAATGTTGTCACACTTTTCTCGAGGCGTGTTTCTTAGTTATATGTCCAGCAAATGATTTGCTGTCCATTTTTATAAACGAGAGGAATACGAATATGAAACGGGTCTTACATGTGAGCAAATGGCTATTACAGGGTCTAAAGAGAACTACTTTGGTTCAGTCCACTGGGTTTTGGCAGAAATTTGCTGTGTTTATGCTAATTTTAGGCGTGGTAATACCAACTGCGTTACAAGCCAAAACTATGAACACTCCCAGTGATGAGCGTATTACAAATCTTGGCACTGCTATTGTTGAACAGCACGCAAGTAATACGAATAAAAAAGCGATTATCTTTATCCCTGGTTTGATGTCGAACGCGTCGGTTTACGAGGGGATTACAGAACATTTTAATTCGCAGTTTGATGTTCATATTGTTGCGATAAAAGGCTTTGGGGGCACGCCTCAAAACGGGGAATTTAATTTCGACACGTTAATAAAGGAGCTTCGCGATTATATTGCAGTCAACAAGCTAAGCAAGCCTCATGTCGTTGGGCATAGCATGGGAGGGTTAATAGCGTTAACCCTAGCTGCAGAGCATGAAGAGATAATTGGGAAAGTGGTATCAATAGATGGCTTGCCATTTATTGGGCCTGTTTTTACGCGTAGTAACGATACTGAAGTAAGCCAACTTGAGCCGCAAGCCCAAGCATTTAAGGCTATGTTTAGTGCAATGAAGCCTGACCAATTGGCAGAGCAAACAAAACGCGGTATTTTTATTCAAGCCACAGCGCCTGATGATCAAGCTCGCATCATCGAAATGGCAAAAGACTCTCACCCGCCAACGGCTGGAAATGCCATGTATGAAGTCATGACAAGAGATCTCAGGCAGCCTCTTAAACACAGCCAAACCCCTATACTCATGTTGGGCGCATCGGGAGGCTTTAGTGATAATGCTCAATACCAGCACGCACAGTATTTATATGAACAACAATTTGTTGATGTAAAGAATGCTAAAGTGGTTATGAACACAGAAGCGCGTCATTTCATTATGTACGACCAACCGACATGGTTAGTGAATCAAATTCGCTCATTTTTGGAGAAATAGGGATGTTGAATGCTCAGATAGCACACGCCGAGAATGCCGACATTATCTTGGCTCAACAGGGCGATCAGCAAGCCTATGAGCGTATTATTCGTCGTTCACAGAATTTGGTAAGTACCATTGCGCTAGCAATTGTGAAAGATGTGGATGATAGCGAAGAAATAGCTCAGCAAGTGTTCGTAAGTGTATGGCAAAATTTGAAGCAATTGAAAAAGCCGGAAAGTTTCTTGCCTTGGCTCAGGCAAACCACGCGATATGCGGCGTTGAATTTCCTTAGAGACAACAGAGTTAACGCCCGTGTAGATTCCGATGAAGCCACTTTACTGTTAGCTCAAATGGCGACTGCCAACGACGTGCAATATGAAAAACTTAGTCAAGAACAACACAAGCGTCTAGTTGCACAATTTATCGACCAGCTTTCTGAGGAGAGCAGAGAAATAGTACTGCTTTACTACCGTGAAGAGCAATCCAGCAAACAGGTGGCACAATTGCTGAACCTCACTGAATCCTCCGTACGAAAAAAGCTCTCACGTGCGCGGGTTGCTTTGAAAAGTGAGATGCTAAAGCACGTAGGTAGTGCTATTTACAGTACAGCCCCCAGTATTGGTTTTAGCGCTGTGGTGCTGGGGTTAATCACCCCAAGCGGGCCTGTTGCCGCTGCTATGGTATCAGGCAGCCTAACGTCGGTATCGGCGGGAAGCAAAGCGGGAAGCAGTTTCTGGTTGAAAGCGTTAAGTATATTGGGCGGGTCGCTCATCGGTGCATTTATGGCCGTATTGGTAATCATGTGGTCGTCGAAGACGGCGCTGTCTAACTTGCCTAACAAAGACAGTAAACGCACTATGAAGCGCTATCGAAACGAACTTATAGCCTGGGTTTTACTTTGGGGGCTGGTTATTACCGCCGCATATGAACTCACTCTTGATTGGGTGGCGCCGGTGGTGACTTACACTATATTTGCTTTTGGTTTATTCGTGTTGATGATAAGAAACATGGCCTTTCTTCACGAAAATGCAGAATTCAATGAAAGTGGTAAAGCAAAAAGGAAAACCACTGGTGCTATGAAGGTGTTGAATTATGCATGTTTAGTGCTGGGTATTGGCAGTGGCTTTGCGGGGGTTATTTGGGGGCTTATCTCTAACGGAAGGCTAACGCTTTAGGCTTTGTTGCTTGTGTGGGGTGATGAGTTTAGTGCTATCTCTGTTGCTCGAATTTTGCGTTCATTTTAGTGAGCTCGCTATGTAATAGATTTAACTGCACGAAAAAGCCTTCAACCTTGTCTTGTTCGTTTTGTTGGATGGTTAACTCTATTGACCTCGCAAGCTCAGCTAACCCATAAGCCCCGATGTATTTAAGCGCTGTAGTGTAAATATGTGCAATCCTTATTATTGACGAGAAATCTTTTTCGTCAATGGCAGTGCGAAGCGCATGTAATTCGGGGCCGAGTGCTACAAAGTCGTTAGTCAATTCTGTATACAGGGATTCATCATTTAGCAATGCCTGCATCGCTTGCTTTTTATCAATAAAGCTAAGGGAATTAGGCACAAACGCATCAGAAGAGGCTAAACCTAATGGCGCTTCGTTGCTGGGTATTGAATGTAACTTTTGATCGTTTAGCACTTCAACGAGCACATCGAAAAATCGATTTGGATCCACAGGCTTATTGATATGCCCATCCATTCCTGCCGCATGGCTCTTATCTATATCTTGCTGCATAGCGTGGGCGGTCATCGCAATAATTGGAAGAGTGAGTTTCAATTCTTCGCGAATGCGTTTTGCTGCGGTTAAACCATCCATGATGGGCATCTGAATATCCATCAATACCACATCGAATGTGCTATCTTCGCGTAGCGCCTTTAACGCCTCTAACCCATTATTGACAACGCTAATGGTAGCATGAGTATCGGTTAACAAACCCAGTGCTACCTTCTGATTCAGTGCGTTATCTTCGGCAAATAGAATTTTTATGCCAGTGAGATCGGGTACCTGAATAGTGTCTGCTGCTTTTACATTACTCTTCACCGTAAGGCAGAGCTCTTGAAGCTTGTTGACTAAGTCGCTGCTACCAAAAGGCTTTTTAATAAAGGTGTGAATGCCTAGTTGGTTCGCTTGTTCACGCATATGTGGCGACTCAAAGGCATAAAGCATAATCACCTTTGGCTGTTTATTTGGAAACTCTTGGTTAATGATGGCAGCCACTTCCAAACCATCTATATCGGGCATATTCCAGTCTAATATAAGAACATCATAGGGGTGGTTACTGGTGACGGCTTCACGCACTCTCGTCACCGCTTCTTTACCGCCGGAGGCTTTGTCGGCGTGAATATTCGCCATGGATAAGGCTTCGGTAATAGCTTCGCGAGACATACTGATGTCATCAGCAATCAGCACCTTAAGCGCTGACAGTTGCATAGATGGTGAGACAATCTGCTGCGCAGGGTCATGCTTCACATTAACCGTGAAATGAAAACTTGCGCCTTTTCCTAGTTGGCTTTCTACCCAGATGTCTCCACCCATTAACGTGGTGAGCTGCTTACAAATTGCCAGCCCCAAGCCGGTACCACCGAAGCGACGTGAGATAGACTCGTCACCTTGGTTAAAGGGCTTGAACAGTTTGGCTTTTTGTTTACTACTCAAGCCTATTCCCGTGTCTTTGACTTCAAATTCAAGCTGAATATTTTGTTCTTCTTTTGTACATCTCACGCTCACGGAAACTAGCCCATCTTCCGTAAACTTTAACGCGTTACTCAGCAAATTACTTAATACTTGTTGAATTCGCAGGGGGTCGCCAACTAAGTTATGCGGCACATCTCTGGCAATGTGTTGAATGAGCTCTATGTGCTTTTCATCCGCGCGGGCTAAATGAAGACGAATGGTCTGATTCACCAAGGCATCTAAATTAAATTGGGTCGACTCTATATCTAACTTTCCGGCTTCGATTTTTGAAAAGTCTAGAATATCTTTAATGATGGCGAGGAGCGTTTGCGATGCCCCTTCTATTTGTATAAGGTTGGTTTGCTGCTCTTGATTTTCTGCAGCACGCTGTGAAAGCTTGGTAAGACCGATAATAGCATTTAATGGCGTACGTATTTCATGGCTCATACGAGCAAGAAAGTCAGACTTAGCTTTGGTGGCTTTTTGCAAATCTTGCGTAAGATTATCCAGCGCTTTACGCTGTTGCCTGGTGCGCATTAACAGGCCAATAACTAATACCAACGACAAAATAACGCATCCGATAAAGTACAGTTGGAAGGTGTTTTGCTTTTGTTGAATGAGATTGCGCTGTTCTTTTAGCTGGTTGTCTTTTTCCAGCAATTCTATCGTTTCTTCTTTTTCGGATATCGCTAGACGTACGCGATTCAATGCCAGAAGTCTTGACTGTTGTTCGTTGAAACTTTGTGTATACACTTCTCTATATTGCTTTGCATAGTTGAGTGCCATGCGATAATTATCTGCCGCTTCATAGAGAGTAATCAACTGTTCTAGCAGGTCTAAAAGTACGACTTTGTCGTTTTGAATAGCCGTTTTATTTAGCCCGGCTTCTAGTTCCGCAATGGCGAGTTCGTTCTCACCTCTCTGCCTATATATCTCGGCTAGTTGAAGTAGGTAAGTGCCTTCGTTGTACCGAAAGCCAACTTGACGATCTACTTCGGCTGCTTGATTTAGCTTTTTCAATGCCTCGTTTAAATTGCCCTGAGCAATGTGAAGGTCTGCCATGGCACTATAAACAATGCCCATAAAGGGATACTGAACCTCGCTTAACAGGTTGTCGGCAAGTAATAAGTTAACTTTGGCTTCTTGGTAGTTTCCCAACCTCTTTTGTGTGTATCCCTGGAAAAAATACGCAATGCCTTCATCTTGACGGCTATGAAAACGTTGGGCGGTAGACAGGTATTGCTGTCCGAACGTCAACATTTGTTCATAGTCTTTCAGCGACATGTAGACATTCCCCATACCACTGTATACCAGCAATACCCTCGAACTTTGCACTTTATTGTATAGTTCCAAAGAGCGGTTTAATGCTTCTAACGCATTCGCGTGCTCGCCAGAGAAATCTAAAATTAATCCTTCTAATCGATAGGATTCGGCTAGAGCCAGTATGTTATTGCTGGCATTTGCAAACTCACGAGCCTCTAGAAGGAGTTCGTAACCTGCCAGGTAATTCTGTTTTAGAATGTGGTGGTAGGATTTTAGGTTTAAATAGCGCGCCTGTTCAAAGTCGTTGGTGTTGTTGACAAAGAAGTCTTCTAACTTTGAAAGTGTGTCGTCAACCGAGGAGTCGTTTTCGCGAATTCGATCTCTTAGCCCATCTAGTAAATTGAGGGGATAGGAAGCGGTATCTGCTAGCGCCTGAAAGGCGAGCAGGGGCAATGCCACCAGAAAAAAGATGGCATTTATGTTACGGCAGATACATCGCATCATTGACTGCAGTGTTTCAACTAATAGTTAACAACACGAATGGCTTTACTTGTATCGTCAAAGCGTTTTGCTACTTCGTCCCAATCTTTGTTTTCAATCAGTTTTAGCTCTTCATCCGATAGGCCATAGTCGGCAGCAATTCCTACGGGATCTTTTTTATACGCTTCCATCAATTTACTGTTTGTGTCTAATTCTATTAAGAAGTCTACTATCGATTTTGCCATTTTTATTTCCTGTTAGTTTATGCTTGGGTTTCTATAATTAATCACTTGTTGTTCCGTTAAACCTAACTTGGCTAAACGGTCCTGTCGGTACTCTGGCAAGCCTAGCGACGGAACAACCAGAGTGGAAATCAATGTAAGTTTGGCGAGCGTTAACTCGCTAAGCAGAATCTTTTGAATTTTGGGCTCGCAGATAGGCAAGGTTGCCGCTTCGTAGATAATAAGCTCATGATTGTCGGGGTAATGCTCGCGCAGGATATCTGCCAACATCACAAGTCCTGGCTGATTGTGCGTGGCATCTAGCACGCTTAACGATGCTTCTCCCACTAAGCCTATTTGCCATATGATTTGCGTCATATAAGGGTCGATGCGGTAATCGCGAAACAAAAATTGCGTGGCTTCATAAGACTGACAGCCAAAGCGCGATGGGTCTATGCCTAAGTCAGCAATTAAACAATCTTCCGCTGACACGCCCGGCAGCATTTGAGCGTTAAGACCAAGCTCTCTTACCCTGCGAATAGCCTCGTGAGAAGGAGTGACGAAAACGCCGGGGTGGCCATAGAATGCCACGCATACTTTGTGTCCTTCAGATACAGCCTGCACAATACGGTCGACCATTTGGTCATAAGTGACAGCACGTGACTTACCCTCTTGGTAGAGGTCATCCAAGGAAATACTGTTAGGGTTGAGGTTTTTGACAGCATGTTCGCCAACCTTATTCATGATACCCATGAAGACGATGTCAGCGTTTTCGATGTGGCTTTTTGCAGCTAATGTCATTTGCCCTGCCACACTAATCCCTGTGCCCACAACAATCAACTGTCCTTTTTTGGCGGTGTCCATTATTTCCTTAACCAATAACCACGCTTAATCTGAGATTCACTATAAAATAGATTTCAACTATTTACTATGCCGGCAAGTTGAGAATAATGGGGTCAGAGTTAATTAAAAAGTACTCTGACCCCATTATTTCAGTGAAGTGACCTTAAACCGGTGTTTAAAACGGAGTAGTTTGAAAAAGTATCGTATTTTGGTTAATCCGGAACTTTGTGTGTATGAAGCTTGTATAGCCTTCAATACTTCATCTGTAACGCTGTTTTTTACAGTATCACTTAGCACTAAATGATTGGAGTTACTCACTTTGTTATACGCGGTTAAGTTGCTTTCGTCTTCACTGTCCCAATGAATAAAGCTGCCTAATTGCAATTTTGGCGTGTGGATATCTCTTTTTCCTGTTGTCATTCTTGGCTTAAATTGAAGAACCCCCTCATATTGATCAACCACCGTTAACGTTTTAATTGTTTGAAATGTCGCTAAGGGAGCAAATAGGTTGAGAAAACCCTTTTCCATTCGTTTATAGAGTAACGGAACGGTGAGAACTGCACCGTTGTCGGCCGTAAGTTGAATGAATGTATTTGTTTGAAACCCGTTTACAAAAAAGCCAATTAACTTCTTTTGTGTGGATATCGACACAGTGTTGCCTTTTTCACACTCCAGATATTGTGCTTCAGTTAATGAATTTTTATAGTTTCTTATTTCGCCTTCATTAAGATGGGTTGAAACTATCTCAAAGTTCTTACTGTAATCTACACACTCAGCTCTGTTTGTTATGTGATCATAGTGATGACTAATAGCCACACCTAGGTAATAACCTATTTTATTTGATATTTCATCTTTAGGGTGTGCGGGGTGATTCGAATACACGTCGTCATATAAATATTGATAAACCTTAAGCAGCGATGAAAAATCGATAAACTGAGCGCCCATGTTATTGGCAAGGTTTTCTCTGTCAGTATAAATAGCGGATGGCTTTGCAAAGAAATCGCGAATCGCAATTCCTAGAACAATCAGTTTGGTTTGCGAGGAGATGGTTGAAACGACTTCAAGCAGAATACGCTTATTTTGATTGCTATAAGAGTAACCCGGCGTTTGCAATGCATATTGTTCATCATTTGGTACAGAATCCAGCACCACTAAATCATAGCTAGTGAAGTCCATCTTGGCATATTTAGAAAACTGTATGCCTGGTGAAGCACCTGAAGATAAGCTGGTCCATGACGCATTAGGGAGTGCTCTTTTCAAGCCACTAACATAACCATTTTTCAAAATAGAATTGGATGTTCCCAGTATTAATATGTTCATTCCTGACAGCCTTTATCCTTTTAATAACAACCGCTTAATGTCGATAAGACAATAAGATACTATCATTCGGGGCAAGATATTACTTCATTAAAGTGAGAAATGGGGTCAGAGTACTTTAATGAGAGTACATTAATGAGGGTAGATTAGTGAGAACATTAATTCCTTGAAAATACGCTGTGCCTTTTTATGGCTTATCTAAATTGCTAGGAGCTAACATGAAACTATGGATTAAAATACTTTTGCTAGTGTTGGGAGCGATACTCATTCTTATTGTATGGGGGCTAACATTAGACAAAAAATTCACTGAAACCAGCACCGCTGCCTACATACAAACTAGCCATGCATTATTTGAAGAAATTGGCATTGACCCTCAATCTCATTTTGTAAATACCCAAGGACCTGTTAAGCGTGTCCACTATTACGAAATGGGGGAGGGCGAACCTCTAATTTTGATCCACGGAGGAGGCGGTTATGCATCTCAGTGGTATACCATTATGGAAGAACTCGCTAAGTCCTATCACATATATGTTTTGGATCGCCCTGGAAGTGGATTAACTGATAATTTTATCTATGGTGATGTAGACCTAACTAAACACGGCGCTGCGTTCATCCGTTCTTTTATGGATGCTCTAAAATTAGATAGTGCACATATAGTAGGGCATTCCATGGGTGGATTATTCAGTGTGAATTTTGCAGGCATCTACCCCCAACGAGTAAAAAAGCTGGTGTTGATTGGGCACCCTGCTGGCGGCACCGAAACCATCCCTCCCCAAGTCGTAATGATGGGCCTACCGGCCGTTAATAAAATACTGTTAAAGCTAATTGGCGAGCCGACAATAAAGGGAAGTAAGGATTTTCACGGCATGATGCTGGTGCATAAACCAGAGCAATTACCTGATATCTATTGGCAAAATGATGTGAATGCTCAACTTATTCCCGGAAGTGCTCGCTCATTTAATTCACTGCTTGAAAACTGCGTGGAGTTTGGCGGGTTCAATGAGGCGTTTCTTATTCAAAATACATTGTTTAACCTGCCCCATCACGTGACCTTTATTGTTGGTGATAAAGATGTTTGGGATACGATAGAAAATGCTGAATATTTAGCATCGAAAATGAATAATGCCACGGTTCATGTAATAAAAAATGCCAGTCACTTGCCATGGCTTGATGCACCTGAAGAAAGTGCACAACTCATCTTAAGTGCCTTAGAAGGGAATTGATGGTACGCCAAAAATGAGGGCAAAAAATGGGGTCAGATGTACTAGCTCAGACTTGATCTGACAGTTACCCGTTTTTCAGGTGTCGCTGTCAGTTTAGATTTGAGCTAGATTCTTCTCAGCCCAAGCCCGTTTC
>MDTD01062269.1_pt1 | contig 27235 bp, 23 predicted proteins | sample 811221 | NCBI WGS metagenome assembly MDTD01 (sample SAMN05326646, study PRJNA326480) | marine metagenome | isolation source: seawater | place: Pacific Ocean: South West | collected 2011 | reverse complement strand
CTTGATTTAGCAACAGGAACTGCTGACATCGCTATAGAATTAGCCAACATTCAAAATGCTAAAGTTGTGGGCATTGATATTTCGAAAAAGATGTTAGATGTAGGTTCAGAAAAAATTTTAACAAAAAATTTGAATTCAAAAATACACTTACAGCTTGGAGATGCTGAGAATATTGATTTTCCAGATAAATATTTTGATGTTGTAACTATTGGGTTTGGAGTTAGAAACTTTGAAAACTTGAAAGTTGGCCTAAAAGAAGCTTTTAGAGTTTTAAAAAAGAATGGTAAAATAATAATCCTCGAAACATCTGTTCCAAAAAATCTAATAATTAGATTTTTTTATAAAATATTCGTCAGGGTATTTGTGACAACACTTGGTAAACTCTTTTCAAAGGACAAAACTGCTTATAATTACTTGCAAAAGTCTGCTGAAAAATTCCCTTATGGATCGAGTTTTATTTCAATTCTTGAAACAATTGGATTTAAAAACTCAATTGTTGAGTCACAAATGTTTGGTGCAACATCAATTTATATTGCTGAAAAATAAATGAGCTTAAACGTTAAATTTAATTCTGTGCCTAATGAAACTTTTTTCAATGACATTAATTCTTTTTACAATAAAAGAATCCCATTTGTGGCATACAGAAAAAAATACTCTGCCTTTGTTAGATGTATAAAAGATGAAAATCCTAAAAAATTAAAATCGATTAATAATGTCCTTAGTGGATTTTTGTTCATGCCGTTTGATAAAAATGAAAATGGGTATAAACTTGGATTGGAAAACTCTTTTTCAACTGAGCTAAAACCAAAGTCAATCCCCAATTTGATCTATCCCTCTGTTAAAAACCTTATTAACTACGAAAAACAAAAAAAAAGATATTTAAACTCTGTTACTCAAATTAAAAAAGACCTTGGCATTAACTTTTCTAAAGTGGTTTTTACAAATATTTTTGATTTAGAAAAAGGTAAAATAAATCCCATTAGATGTTTTAGGAACCTTTTAAGTTTACATTTAGATGCGTTGTGTTATTTGTTTTTTCATCCTGATGAAGGTTGCTGGTTAGGCGCAAGCCCGGAAACACTTATAAATTTAGATGGCAGCAACTTGAAAACTGTTGCGCTAGCTGGGACAAAAAGATCTGAATGTGAAGACTGGTCTCAAAAAGAATATACTGAGCAAAAAATAGTTGAAAAATACATTCTAGACAAACTAAACCCTCTATGTAAGCAAATTAAAATTACTAAGCCTAAAACAATTAAAGCTGGAAGCGTTGAACACCTAAAATCAATAATTACAGCAACAACAAAATGTTCTCCATCTAAACTAATTGACTTAATACATCCAACTCCTGCAGTATGTGGTTACCCTTTTAAAAGAGCTGTAAAAGAAATTAACGAAGTAGAAAAACACAGCCGATCTTTTTACACGGGTTATTTGGGGCTTCTTAACGGTTCAAACTGCGAAACATATGTTAATTTAAGGTGTGCGAGAATTAAAGATGATGGGAAAACTACTCTTTATGCTGGTGGAGGTATCACAATTGACAGTATTGCTGAATCTGAATGGAATGAAATTGTTTCCAAAGCTGAAACAATTTTAAAAATCTTTTCCAATTAATCTGAAAATTCATTAGTAAATTTGCAAAGAATTATGTTCCCTGTAATCCCCTCTGCTCAAACCTTGATTCTTTTTCTTGAAAAGTACGAGATTACTGATGTTGTTATTTCTCCTGGCTCACGAAATGCTCCACTTGCAATTGGATTTGCTTCAAATAAGAGTTTTAATTGCTACAGCATTATTGATGAAAGATCTGCTGGATTTTTTGCTGTTGGGATCGCACAGCAAAAACAAAATCCTGTCGTTCTTTTATGCACCTCAGGCTCTGCTGTCCTTAATTACTACCCTGCAGTATCCGAAGCATATTATAGTGAAATTCCGTTAATTATTTTATCAGCTGACAGACCGCAATATAAGATTGACATAGGTGATGGCCAGACAATAAACCAGTCAAAAGTTTTTGAAAAAAACATCTTGTGCTCTGATAATTTAGTTCAAGATGTGACACATCAATCTAATGAAATTCTAAAAAGCAATAAACAGAGTTTATTAAAAAAGAAATCCAATTTAAATTTTATTAGAAATGCACAAAAAAAAATACAAACCAAAAATCAAGAAATTATAAAAAAAATAGTCTCAAGCTGTTTAAGGTATAATAAACCTGTCCATCTAAACATTCCGTTCGAGGAGCCGCTATATGATTTTATTGAAAAGCCTAATATTAAAATTCCTGATCTCAAGCGCCCTAGATTTGATATTGTTAAAGAAAAAGTCAACTACAAGTCTTTTCAAAAAAACTCTAAAGTATTGGTCTTAATTGGATGTCAGAAACCAGGCGTAATATCCACGAAAACAGTTGAAAGTTTGGTCAGTACCAAAAATGTGGTTGTTCTAACAGAAACCACATCTAATATTCATCATGATCGTTTTTTTGAGAACATTGATAAAATAATAGCACCTGTGGAGCATCTTGAAAACAAAAATGAAATTTTTAAAAGTCTTATGCCCGAGCTATTGATTACGATTGGAGGTATGGTTACCTCAAAAAAAATAAAAAATTTCTTAAGAAATTCGACTAAAACCAAACACATTCACTTGGGGGATGAAAAAGCTAATGACACATACTTCAAAAATGTTTTACCATTAAATGTTGAGCCCAACGAGTTTTTCTCAAATTTCTCGTTTATAGAAAACAAAAGCTTAAACTATTATGATGTTTGGGATAAAATTCAGTCCAAAAGGGAAGTTGCACATAAAGAATTTATACAAAATATTCCTTTTTCTGATTTGCTAGCATATTCTTACATAGTAGACTTTATACCAAAAAACATACAAATTCAAGCTGCCAACAGCTCAACAATAAGGTATTTGCAACTTTTTAAAATGAAACAAGGCAATCTTATGTATTGTAACAGAGGAACGAGCGGAATTGATGGATCTACATCTACAGCTGTGGGAGCTTCAGTTGTTAGTTCAGAACCTGTATTGCTAATAACTGGTGATTTGAGTTTCTTTTATGACTCAAATGGGCTTTGGAATGATTATGTGAATGCTAGTTTTAGAATAATAATAATTAACAATGGTGGAGGTGGAATTTTTAGGATTCTCCCTGGTTTTCAGAACAACAAGCTGTATTCAAAATATATTGAAACTAGCCAAAACTTGAAAGCAAAACAACTCGCCAAACTTCATGGATTCAAATACCAAAACAGAAAGACAAAATTTGGTTTAAAACTAGCATTAAGGAATTTTTTTAAGACTTCTAATAAACCAAAAATATTAGAAATCTCTACCAGCTCTGAAACTAGTTCGGAAACGTTAAAATCTTACTTCAAATTTTTGTCAAAGTCAGAATTACAACGTTAAATAAAGCAGTATATTTATCAAAAAATCAATGTTGAATTCTATTTGGAAAAATATCAAAGAATACTCTGATATTAAATTTGAATATTACAGTGGGGTTGCAAAAATTACTATTAACAGACCTAAGGTTTACAATGCTTTCAGACCCGAAACCAACATTGAAATGCTTGATGCTATGGATATCTGCAGAGAAAGAAATAATATTGATATAGTTGTTATTACTGGTGAAGGTGATAAAGCATTTTGTAGCGGTGGAGATCAAAACGTAAAAGGCTCTGGTGGATACATTGGTAAAGATGGTGTTCCCCGACTAAACGTTCTTGACCTACACAAAAAAATAAGAGAAATTCCGAAGCCTGTAATAGCTATGGTTAATGGTTACGCTATCGGAGGAGGTCATGTATTACATGTGGTTTGTGATCTCACAATTGCAAGTGAAAATGCAATTTTTGGACAAACTGGCCCTAAGGTAGGAAGTTTCGATGGAGGATTTGGTTCGTCATATTTAGCTCGTCATGTAGGTCAGAAGAAAGCTAGAGAAATATGGTTTTTATGTAAACAGTATTCTGCTGCTGAAGCTAAAGAAATGGGAATGGTAAATGAAGTTGTTCCTTTAAAAAAACTAGAAAAAACAGTATTAAACTGGTGTAAAATCATGCAAAAAAGAAGTCCATTGGCTTTAAGAATGATAAAAAGAAGCTTAAATGCCGAGTTAGATGGACAACATGGCCTTATGCAATTAGCTGGTGACGCCACTTTGTTATATTACCTAACTGACGAAGCGCAAGAAGGAAAAAATGCTTTTTTAGATAAAAGAGATCCTGATTTTAAAAAGTACCCGAAGTTCCCATAGTTTTCAACTCTGATCTTATTAAAAATGGCTAAAATTTTAATACCATGGATAAAAGCGGCCAGACTTAGGACAATACCTCTTTCTGTTTCGGGAATCCTAATAGGTTCATTTGCTGCGTATGCTGATGGATTATTTAACATCTACATATTTTTACTATCAATTTGCACTACGATTTCCTATCAGATACTTTCTAATTTTGCAAATGATTTTGGAGATGGCATCAAGGGTACAGATAAAAATAGAGTTGGCCCCACTAGATTAATTCAATCTGGTCAAATCTCAAAAAACAATATGATAATAGGAATTAATATATCTGTATTTGTTTCGTTTGTTCTTACAGTTTTATTGGTATATACCTCTTTCAAAGGAAACATTTTCAATATGGCTTTCTTTTTTTTCCTGGGCGTTCTTGCTATTATTTCTGCGATTAAATATACTGTTGGCAAAAATGCATATGGTTATTTTGGTTTTGGGGACTTTTTTGTCTTTACTTTTTTTGGTCTAGTAAGCGTTATGGGTTCCTATTTTCTTTACAGTTCAGATTTAAAAGTGGACCTAATCTTTCCATCGATGACAATTGGATTTCTTAGTGCGGCTGTCTTAAATCTGAATAATATGAGAGATATGAGAAATGACATGATGTCAAAAAAAAATACAATTGCCGTAAAGCTGGGTGCCAAAAACTCCAAAATATACCATTACATGCTAATTCTTCTATCTATAGTCAATGTTTTGATATTTCATTTCATGACAGAACAAAACTCCTTGTTAAATATTGTAATGGTAGTTTCTATTATAGCTGTGCTGTTCTACCATATTTTTCAGGTGTCTATTTTATCTAAAGAAATAGATTTTGATAAACTTCTCAAGCCTCTTGTTCTCACTACTTTTTTTTATTCACTTATTATTTCAACTAATTATATCCTAAATTAATGCGTGCAACCTTCTTCAAACATGTGTTAAAATTCAAAATGCCTAGCGGTACATCAAGGGGCGTATTAAATCAAAAAGAAAGCTGGTTTATCCTTATCCAAAAAGAAAAACAAATTGGGGTTGGGGAGTGCAGCATTATTCGAGGGTTAAGCCCAGATCCTTTAAATCAAATTGAAACTAAATTAGACTTTGTTTGTCAAAATATTAAGTTAGGTTTTAATAAGCTATCCAAATTTTTACAAAATTTTCCCTCAGTATTATTTGCTTTAGAAACAGCATACCTTTCATTAGATTGTAAAAAACCATATTTGTTTTCAGATTCTCTTTTTGTTCAAGGAAAAGAAGACATCCCTATCAATGGGCTAATTTGGATGGGTAGATTTGCAGACATGAAAAATCAAATAAAAAGAAAAATTGAAGATGGTTTTGGCTGTATAAAAATAAAAATTGGCTCTTTAGATTTTGATTTAGAGTGTCAACTTTTGAAAGAATTAAGACTAGAGTTTTGTGAGAAAGAGTTAATTCTTCGCCTTGATGCAAATGGAGCCTTTAGCTATGAAAATGCTCTAGAAAAACTAAAAAAGCTTTCCGATTATAATGTTCATTCAATCGAACAGCCAATATCACCAAAACAGTGGATTAAAATGAATGATTTGTGTGAAAAATCACCAATTGATATTGCTTTAGACGAGGAGCTTATTGGGGTCCATTCAAAAACAGAAAAGAAAAAACTCCTTTCTACAATTAAACCAAATTATATAATTTTGAAACCCAGTCTTGTAGGTGGGTTTCAAGAATCTGATTCTTGGATTAGTATTGCAGAAGAACTGAATATCCGATGGTGGTCAACAAGCGCACTAGAAAGTAACGTGGGTCTAAATGCCATATCACAATGGGTTTTTAATAAAACTTCAACTACTCATCAAGGGTTAGGAACTGGTGAATTGTTTACTAATAATATAGATTGCCCGTTAGTAGTTAAAAGTGGAAAGCTACATTACGAGCCTAAAAAGAAATGGAACTTTAATTTTTTCAAGTAAATCTAATTTGAAGACAAGCTTTTTAAATAAATCTTTCAACCCTAACTTTAAAATTAACGGTAAGTTATTTAAAAGTTTAAGTATTTATAACTCGACATTTAATGATCGTGATAACTATCATGAGTTAACAATATTTCTGAATGAGTGGTTCAGTGAAAAAAAACACATCAATCTTGAAACCTCAGGAAGCACAGGCACTCCAAAAAAGATTAAAGTAAAAAAAGCTATCATGGTAGAATCAGCAAAAAAAACAGCAAAATTTTTTGGGCTCAATGAGGGAGATCGAGCATTACTTTGTTTGCCGATTAAATATATCGCTGGAAAAATGATGGTTGTAAGGTCCATAGTAGTTGGGCTTAACTTGTGCACCACTGAATCTATTGGCTATCCCTTAACAGAAACTACTGAGAATTATGATTTTGCGGCAATGGTTCCAAATCAGGCTGAAAAAAACATCAGTTCTTTAAGTAAAATAAAAATTTTACTAATTGGGGGTGCGCCGATAAGTAATGCGTTGTCTAAAGTTTTTCAATCTAAAACAAAGGGCGTATATGAAACATTTGGAATGACTGAAACAGCATCCCACATAGCTTTAAAAAATTTAAGTGCCGGAGAGAAAACGTTCAATGCAATGCCAGGTGTAAGCTTTGAGTCAAAATCTGATCTGCTAATTATCAACGCTCCGCATTTAAATAAGAATAAAATATTCACTAACGACATTATAGAATTGAAGTCCAAAAAATCTTTTATCTGGAAGGGGAGAAAAGATTTTGTCATCAACTGCGGTGGAATCAAATATTTTCCTGAAATGATAGAAAAAAAAATTACTGTGCCTGAAGACATTAAGTTTATAATTTGTGGAATTCCTGATCCAGTCTTGTTCCAAAAAATTGTAATTGTTTTTGAACGATCTAAACCTAAAAACACAAAGGGAATGTTTCGTAAATTAACAAAGTATGAAAGGCCTAAATTTATGTTTTGTCTCAAAAAATTTCAAAGAACAAATGAAAAAATTAACAGAAATATGGTGAGAGAACAAATTTTAAAACTTAGTAATGAAAATTAGATCTGATGAATTTTTCAATGTTATAACACATTTCTCAGGGCTTGTAATGAGCATTGTTGGAATTCCTTTTCTGGTTTTAGCTAACCAAAACTTAACGCCATACAGCTTATTTAGCATACTTTTTTTTTGTTTTGGTCTTTTATTTGTTTATGGGTCTTCGACCTTATACCACATAAATATCAACTCAAAGAACGCACATAAATATAGGATTCTTGACCACATTAGCATATTCTATTTAATTGCTGGATCATATGCTCCAGTATGCTTAATTACACTTTATAACGGATCAGGCTTGAAAATTTTTTTATCAGTATTTATAATTTCTGTAATAGGTACAGTTTTCAAATTGTTTAAAACAGGTAAACATAAGAAACTTTCTCTTTTGCTTTATCTACTAATGGGCTGGCTTATCATAGTCGATATCAAGAATCTTTTTAATATAATTCCACCCTATGGTATGTTATTACTGGTAGTTAGCGGTTTATTTTACACAATTGGCACGTTTTTTTATAGTCGAACTAACATTAGGTACTCTCACGCTATTTGGCATCTTTTTGTGTTAGCAGGAAGTATTACTCATTATTTTGCAGTACTTTTTTTTATCATTTAATTTTTAAATGGTCTTAATCTTTTTTAATTTTCTTAACCAAAATCAAAATTTGAAAAATATCTTTTTATTTTTATTCTCAATGGGGCTATTTGCTCAAGAAACCGAAATCCAAAACTATGAAATAATAAAATCTATAAATGATTTTGAAATCAGGTTCTATCCTCCCGCAATGAAAGCGAAAGTCACATCCGATAGAAACTTTGCGAAGTTATTTCGTTACATAAGTGGAAATAATGAAAATAGTGAGAAAATTGCAATGACTGCCCCAGTTTACATGACTAGTAAAAACGGTAAAAACACAATGGAGTTTGTTTTGCCATCAAAATATTCTGAAAAAAACAAAGTGGAGCCTATTGACAACGATATCGAGGTTTACTTATCCAAACCTGGGTATTATGCTGCAATAAGATTTGGAGGGTATTCTAACTCCGAAAAGGTCAAAAAACATCATGATCTACTTATGAAAAAACTACTAGAAAATGGACTTAAGCCTTATTATGAAGAGCCTGTTTCTCTATCTTACAATAGCCCCTACAAGGTTTTTAACAGACGAAATGAGGTTCTAATTAGATTGGACTACTCTAATCCTTAGTTTTAAATGGAGTTTTTGGGTTCAAAATTTCTGAAATTAACACTTTAAGTCTTTCTTCAAAACTTGAAACTTCTTCTTTTACTATTTCAAAGTCACTAACTTTACCTTGTTTTTTTAGACTAAGCTTTATGAAACCTTTTTTAATATCCCTTAAGCAAATTAGCCCTGCTTGTATTTTTTTATACTTTTTATGGGTTTTAAGGAACATTAAACAATAACATAACAACTGCATTGATTTTGTTTTTTGTTCATCAAAAACTGAGTCCATGTCTCTCAAGTTTAATTCACCAGAACGAATAGCTCCAGTTTTATAGTCAATTATTCTAATTGCTCCATTTCTTTTGTCAATTCTGTCAACTATTCCCCTAACCTTAACTGGGAACTTCCATTTTTTATTCTCGACAAGACAATTTAGTTCCTTTTCTAATGCAATAATTTGAATTTTGGCGCCTTGGGAGATATCTTGAATTTCATTCTTAACAATACTATAAATTGATTTTTTTATGACTTCAAAAATCACTAGTTCTTTACCAATCTCAAAGTCTAATTTATTTTTTAAAAACACTTCTTTTGAAATATCGTCAATGCTTTGAATAATCTTTAAAAGGTTTTTCTCATCCAGTGTCTTGTTGACATATGGCTTGTATATCAATTCTAAAATTTCATGAAAAACAACTCCGATCATCCTTGAACTTAAATCTGTTTCATCATCATGATCTTTTATATTGTGTAATTTGGTAAAGTAGAAATCAACTGGGTTTTTTATATACTTTTCAATTGAAGATGGAGAAAAGCCTTTCATGGCAATGTCTTTTAACTTATCCATGGTGGCTGGAGATTTACTCAACTGGTTTTGAGTTTTATAATTTTCAACCTTAAGATTGGTTTCATAAAATGTGACATCTTTAGCATTTTCTAGTTCCAGCTGATAAATAAACCTACTTTTCTCCTTTTCCAAAATTCCGTTATTACTTGAATTATAAATCAAAAAAATGTTTTTTGCTCTTTTTATTAACCTATAAAAATGATAAGTGTACATAGCGTCTCTCTCTTCATGAGTTACAAGCCTATATCTTTTTTTTAAGTCGTATGGCAACAAGGATCCAAATGTTTTTCCTTTTGGTAATATTCCTTCATTTACAGAGGAAATAATTACATTTTCAAAATCAAGACAACGAGATTCTAATAATCCCATAATTTTAATTTTACCATCATTATTATGCTCATATCTAACAACAATATTTTCCAACTTTTTTAAAATTGTTTTTAATAAAACTTCTTTAATTGTAAGAGAAGAAAAGTTATAAGCTAGATTTTTGACAGACCTGATAGCTTCATAGCACATCTTTACTTTAATTTGATTAGTTGTTTTTTCACTGACCTTAGCGCATAAATGTTCAAAAAAATGACATAGGTGTTTTATCATGTCTATTGATTTGGTTTTGGAATCAATGATCTTTAGCATTATTTTCTTCTCTGATCTCGTTAAAAACGCATATGACTTGAAATGTTTTTTAAAAAATATATTGTCCTGTAGCCTTGTGAAAGTTTCTTCGTTGAAATCGGTTTTATCATAATGGATTGAAAAAATGAGATTAATTAATTCAATTATATCATGTACATCTAACTTTTGATTAACACTTACGTCTAAATTCTTTTGATCTTGCTGATTGACATACATGTATGGAGCTATTAAGTTTTCATCTCCAAGAATGACTGCAGTTTCCTCGTTGTTTTTAGCTCCAACAATGTTTAGGGATGCTGCTATTTGATTAGCTTGTGAAATAAAGTTCGGACAAGAAATAATATGAAATTTTTTTTGCTTTCTATAATCATCAAGCACCCACTTAAATTCTTTTTTATTGTACCTCTTCCATCTTTTTTTATAGGCATTTATATAATATGAAGATTTGTGGTATTTGTTTTTAATAAATTCTTTGTCAATATCCCAAAAAACATCACCATCGTTTAAGTCAATAAGTTCTTTTATAATTAACTCCTCTGAGAGGGTTAAGGCATTTAAACCGATAAAAAAATGTTTGACATTTGGGTTTCCTGCCTTGTAAAACTCAAGGTTTTTACTAGCCTCACAATAGCAAATTCCTTTAGTACCTCTGTCAATATCTAATAACTTCTTTTTAAAGATTTTGTATAGTTTTGGAAGACTAGACCAAAACTGATCTCTTTTTATTTTTATGTTCTGTGCTTCAGACCAATTCTGTATTTTATTGATTTCTGAAAGTTCCTTAAAAATCTTTTCTGGATCTAATAGGTTTTGTTCTATCTCACTAACATCTTTTAAAAACTTTACAGCCCAATCTGAGAAATTTTCAAATGAGCTGTTTTCAGTCCTTACGGACTTTTCTAAATAAGTTTCATGTAGCAATAACAACTGTTTTTCCAAATCAAACTCTTTCAGTCCAGAGATGCTAATTATGAACTCATCTATTGAGCAAATCTTTGGCGAAAAAGATGTTTTTTTTTGTCGCTCCAACAGTATTGATTTTAAGTGAACTGAAGACCTCTTGTTTGGAAGAATAAAACAGGTGTTTATTAAATCTATCTCATCAAGTTTTATTTCAGTTATAACTTTTTCAAGAAATTTTATCATCTGTATAAAAATAAAAAAAGCACCTCTACTGGGTGCTTTTTTTATAAAAGTTTAAGCAATAAGTTTATTCAACAACTTTGAACTCAACTCTTCTATTTGAAATTCTTCCCTTTCGGGTGCTGTTAGACTCGGCTGGCCTATCCTCACCATATCCAACTGTTGATAATCGGTCTTCACTAATTCCTTTATTAACAAGATAGTCTTTAACTGCATTAGCTCTCATTTCAGACAGTTTTTGATTAAATGCTTTTGGTCCAGACGTATCAGTGTGCCCCTCAATCATAAAATCAGTATTGCCGTACTTTTCCATTATACCAGCAACAATATCGAGGACCGTGGTAACCATAATACCTAAATCAGCCTTGTTTAGCTGGAAAGGCACTTTTGCTCCAACAGCATTAAGTTCTTCCATTATTTCTTTCGTTGGAGTTGGACAGCCCGCATTACTAACCAAACCAGCAACTTCGGGACATTCATCGTCTTTATCTAATACAGTATCTCCATCTGTATCAGGCCATGGACAACCGTTATTTTCAGATGGTCCAGCTACATCAATGCAATTGTCTACATTATTTGCCACTCCATCACCATCATTGTCTGGACATCCATTCATTTCAATAGATCCTGGTTCGTTGACACAGGCATCTTTAGTGTCTGGGGTGCCGTCTCCATCAGTATCTGGACAACCGTCGAACTCGACAAGTCCTGGAGTATCTGGACAAGAATCCTTGCTGTTTTCTATGCCATCGCCATCATTATCAGGACACCCATTGAACTCAGGCAATCCTGGTTCATCAGGACAATCGTCATATTGGTCGTACACGCCATCTCCATCAGAATCCTTGCCTCCAAAGTTTATTGCAAGTGAAATATTGTGCTGAAAATGTGGTTTTAAACTTGCCATGTCGTCAAAAGCGTGCTTATAACCAGTGTTAATATCTATTTTGACTCTTTCACTGAACGGAATACTAAAGCCAACTGATCCGTTAAGAGTTTGTGTTCTTTCTTTTCCGAACCATGTGTAACCCGTTCCGCCCTCAAGATATGGCTCAACACTTAGAAAGTGGAAACCTTTTCCAAGCTTATAGCCTACAAGTAGATCCATACTGGATAATGAGACTGGATTTTGCAAGGCAGCTCTTTCATCACCCATTTTGGTTATCGTATTCATGGAGCCCCTTATACCATAATTAAATTTTTCGTTTGCGTATCTTCTGATGGTAAGAGTGTTTAATGCAGCTTCTCTGTTGTTCCAATTGCCAGTATTGAAATATTCGCTAAACCAATTTCCGGTAGCTATGTTTTCAGAGTTGGTGCCAACAGGGTGAAAGTCAACAGCATTCAAACCAAAGCTGACTTGCCATTGGTTATTTTTATCTTGTGAATACAAATAGTTAATGCTAGTCATCAAGGTAAAAACCAATATTAAATTGCCTAATTTTTTCATTTTTGATAGTTTTTATAATTGCACTAAGTGCAAATCTAATGAATTTACTGAACATATTAATCTGTTTATCAGATTTAATGATTTTAGGCCTGTACTATCTTAATCTGGGTTCCAACATATACAAGCAATGTTTTTTCAACATCAAAACCCATGTTTCTCAATGAATTGGCATATGAAATCACCTGGTTGATATCTGAGTTTCTAGGCAATCCAGTCTTGTAATCAATTAACGTAGTTTTATTTTTTTTGGAAAAAACAATTCTATCCGGAATTAAAATTTTATTGTCAGCGGTGTAAATCTCTTTTTCACAAATTACGTGATTCTCTTTGGAAAAATATCGTTTTAACTCATTATGATTCAACACTTTTTGTGCCATTTTTATTACATTCAGGGCTTGATCTCTATCACATTTTTCGTCCATCAAAAAATCGATTTTTACTTTGTTAAAATGGTGGGAATATTCAATTTTTGACATAAACTGATGAAACAAGTTACCTGTCATAACCTCTTTTTCAAGAATTGGCATGTAAAAATTTGGTTTAATTATCTTCCTGAACTCGGTGGGTAATTGATTGGGTTTTCTTGAACCTATATTTTTTTGAACGTGTTTTGTTTTTTTCCCCCAACTATATTTAATTTTATCGACAGTGAAATTTTCTAGTTGTTTAACAAAAGACCATAGCATTGCGTTGTGAGAATCCATTGATGCTAGTTTGGGTGCTGTACAAATTACATATAATTCACTAATTGCTCTTGTTAAAGCAACATACAATACATTGACGTTATCAAGCTCTTCTTGTTTTTGTATCATGTTGTGTATTAACTTCCCAGATTCTCCAAAGTTTGAGCACCCTTTGTTGTAATCAATTAATAATTCTTTTCTTTCTCCCTCAACATTAAAGGAATAGTGAATTTTTTTTTGACCTCTAACGTGTGTTTTTGAGTCAGCAAAAGGGTAAATAATTAACGGGAATTCTAAGCCTTTAGCCTTATGAATAGTTAGAACTGTTACTGAATTGTCGCTGTTTTTTGCTGACACAAATAATTTTTTTTCATATTTATTAAAAAACTGCAAAAAGGACTGAATGCCTCCAGCTTTCTTTTTAAGAAAGCCATGTAGTTCATTAAGGAAAAACTGTACATACGAGTCTTGATGATAATCAATATTAACATTGTCCAAAAATTGTCTCAGAAATTCTGAAATTGAAAGGTTTGTAAAGTCCTCATATTCAATCTTCAATATCTTTTCAAAAAACACCGATATCTCTGATTTCAAACCATTCTGAAAAAACAAAAACTCATCTTCTTGTTTATTTTGTTTTAAGAAAAACAGTAAAATCTCTTTTCTGGCAACCAAGTTGTTAATATTAATCTTGAGCTTTAAAAGGTTCAGCAATAATTGAACTTTTTCAGAGCTTGAGATCAGCAGGGATTCTCCAGATATAAATGGAATATTATTTAGAACCAGGTGTTCTGTAATTAATTTTTGCTCCTTTCTGCTCCTAACCAAAACACACTGATCACTATAATTAAACCCTCTGTCCATTGCGTCATTAATGATTGAGAGCGCCCTTTCTAAAAAAAAATTTTCTGTATTTGACTTTCCTTTTTTGTTGCTGAATTCAATTGAAACGTATCCGTTATCTTTTTTTTTTAGATCTTGTATAAGATCTTTGTAAACAAGCTGATTTTGTGAGTGTTCAAATTGCTTTGATAAATGGGAAAATAAGCTGTTGTTAAATTTCACTATTTCTTCTTCACTTCTGTAGTTTGCCGATAATCGCTCTATCTTTTTATCTATTCTAAATGGATTTTGGTCTGTTAATAGGCTTATGAAATTGTCAGGATCTGCTCCCCTCCATCTGTACAATGACTGTTTAACATCACCAAACAATATGAGGGAACCTGGTAAACCTGTCCAATCACAAGACTCTAATGTATGAGAAATGAGTGGAACAATATTTGACCATTGTAGCTTTGAAGTGTCTTGGAACTCATCAATAAAAAAATGGTCAATTTTATTCCCTACTTTTTCATAGATGATCGGGGCCGGTTGATCTTTAATTTCATTACAAATAATTGCATTAAAATCGCTTATTAGAATTTCATTTCTTTGTAATTGTATTGCCTTAATCTCTTCTCTGATTATATTTAAAACAGAAATGGGCACAATAGATTTAATTAGTGCTTTTTTCTCCCTTAGGCCCCAAATTTTTTTGCTGATTTTATGAAAATAATTCAAAAGCTTTTGTTGAGTATATTTTATTTCGATATTAGAATACTCTACTTTTTTGAACAGCCTGTTGTTCAAAAATAATTTTTCAACGCTCTCTGTTTTAATGTTTTGGATGTCGAGATTTTCTGCTTTTTTTAAAAACTCTAGAAATATAGCCCTGTTAAATTTCTTTTTCAAACCAACTTTATCAATGAACTTATTGCATTCGTTCACTAATAGCTTAATCCGCTTTTTTATTTTGTTTTCTAATCTTTCTAATTTTTTTTTAAGTTCTACAAACTCCTGCACATCACTTAATTTTGCATAATTAATAAACTCTGCATAGTTTTCATTGTGTAACGTGCTGGATAGTTCTCTTAAATCATATCGAACGTCCCATGTTTTTCCATTCTTTAATTTTTCATAAGAAAAATCAACCAGCAACTTACTCAGAGTTTTATTTAAACTTAACGAATTCATTAAATTTTCAATTGACTCATCTGTAATTTCGTCTGGGTCGAGTATTACTTGAAAATCGGAAATGATATTCAATTCATTTGAAAATGACTTTATTAAGCTATGGTTAAAACTATCTATCGTGGAAATTTGAAAAAAAGAATAATTGTGAAGCAAGTTTTGTAATACTTTTTCTGATTTCATTTGAATTTCTCTAGTTTTCAATCCTGTAGTTTGTTTGATTACTTTAAACAACTCTTTACTGCTTTTTTCCATTTGTTGATTTGAAAATTCGCTTAGGGATCCTATAATTCTAGTTTTCATTTCCTCACAAGCTTTATTGGTAAAAGTAAGGGCCAGAATCTTTTTAAAACAATCGTTGGTTTTATCTGTTAAAAGTTTGTGAAGGTATTTGCTGGTCAGCTTAAATGTCTTCCCTGAACCAGCTGATGCACTATAAATTTCAAAATACGGCTTCAATAAAATAGTTTGTATATCTATAAATTTACAGGATTATTAACTAATTTTATAAATAAAATTAATATTATGAGTTTTGAATTACCTAAGCTAAACTATTCTTTCGATGCACTTGAACCCCATATTGACACTAAGACAATGCAAATTCATTATGGCAAACATCATTTAGGCTATACTACCAAACTTAATGCTGCAATTGAGGGAACCAACCTTGAAGGTGAAAATATTGAAAGCCTACTCTTGAATCTAGATATTTCTAATTCTGCTGTTAGAAATAACGGAGGGGGATTCTATAACCATTGTTTGTTTTGGGAAATCATGAGCCCCAATGGTGGTGGTGCTCCAACTGGTAAATTAGGAAATGCCATTGAGCGGTCTTTTGGTTCTTATGAATCTTTTCATTCTAAATTCTCTGCTGAAGCTGGAAATAGGTTTGGGTCCGGATGGGCTTGGCTTTGTGCAAACGAAGACGGATCCCTTGAGATATGCTCTACCGCTAATCAAGATAATCCGTTAATGAAAGGTGTCGGATGTGAGGGTCAGCCTATTATGGGGCTTGATGTATGGGAGCATGCTTATTACTTAAATTACCAAAATAGAAGACCTGATTATGTTAATGCTTTTTTTAACGTAATCAATTGGCAAAAAGTAGAGGAAAATTATTTAAATAAATGTGGCGGCTAATAAGCCCTATTACTTGACCCCTCATAGTAATTTATAAATGCTTGATTGACCACCTTATTACCTCCAGGTGTGGGATAATTTCCGGAAAAATACCAGTCTCCGAGACTTGATGGACAAGCTAAATGTAAATTTTCAATGGATTGAAACACAACCTCAACATCAGCATCAATATCCTTTTCTTTCAAAATTGAGGATATTTTTTTGCTAATTTGAAAATCTGAGAAAGGTTCATATATCTCTTTAACTATATTTTTAATATCACTGATGTTTTTTTTGTTCTCTTTCAGACATTTTTTGTAAACTTCTTTGATTTTATTATAGCTGTAGCGAGTCTTTACCAAATCTATTGCTGCTCGAAAAGCAATAAGATCAGTCATTTTTGCCATGTCAATTCCATAACAATCGGGGTACCTAATTTGAGGAGCGCTTGAAACTATAATTATTTTCTTAGGAGAAAGTCTATCAAGCATTTTTATAATACTTTTTTGGAGAGTAGTGCCTCTAACAATACTATCATCTATGACAACTAAATTGTCTGTTTTATTAATTGACCCATAAGTAACATCGTATACATGCTTTACCAATTCATCTCTACTTAAATCATCCGTTATAAAAGTCCTTAACTTAGCATCCTTAATCGCAACTTTTTCTATTCTTGGTCTTTGGCTCAAAAGCTCCCTCAATTTTTCTTTAGAGATCTTCTTTCCTTCATTCAATATTTTTTTTTCGGCGTCTTTGTTCATATAATCTTGAGCTTTTTGTACCATTCCATAAAAAGAAACTTCTGCCGTGTTGGGAATGTAAGAGAAAACGGTGTTTTCAAGATCGTGTTTGATGGCATTTAAAATTTGAGGGAATAACAAACTGCCAAGTTGCTTTCTTTCTTTGTAAATTTCTCTGTCACTTCCTCTGGAAAAATATATTCTTTCGAACGAACAAGATTTTTTTTCTACAGGCTTAATTACGTTCTTTATTTGAGTTTCGCCGCTTTTTTTAATAACTAGACAGTCTCCTGGCCCCACTTCTTTGATCTGGTTGAATGATGTGTTAAAAACAGTTTGAATAACAGGCCGTTCTGATGCAACCACTACTACTTCTTCATTGATAAAATAAAAAGCTGGTCTAATTCCTGCTGGATCACGAATAACAAAAGCATCTCCATGGCCTAACATTCCGCCAATTGCAAAACCACCATCCCAGTCTTCAGAAGCCTTTTTCAAGATTTTGGGTATATTGAGAGCTTCTTCAATTAATGGTGATGCGTCTACTTTAGAAATTTTTTTCTTTTTAAGATCACCATAAATTTTAGAAACTTGGTTGTCTAAAAAATGTCCTATTTTTTCCATCACTGTTACTGTGTCTGACATCTCTTTGGGATGCTGACCCAATAGAACTAAATTTTCAAACAGCTCTTTGTTGTTTGTCATATTAAAGTTTCCTGCGACTATTAAATTTCTGTGCATCCAGTTATTTTGTCTCAAAAAAGGATGGACTGCTTCCTTGCTATTCTTTCCAAAAGTTCCATATCTTACATGGCCCAAAAACAGTTCAGAAATGTGGGGAATTTCTTTTTTTTGCAAACTTATATCATCTTTTAAATTAGGATTATTTTTAATTTCAGTTTTAATTCTTTCATTTGAAGTTTGAAAAATTTCTTGTATTGGGTTTTGATTGGCTGACCTTTCTCTGTGCATAAATCTTTGTCCAGGTTTAGTGTTTATCTTAACACTTGCGAAACCTGCACCGTCCTGTCCACGGTTATGCTGCTTCTCAAGCATTAAATAAAGCTTATTTAGGCCATAAGCATTTGTTCCATACTTTTTTTTGTAAAACTCAAGAGGTTTGAGCAGCCTGATAAGTGCCAATCCGCATTCGTGATTTATGTGGTCGCTCATTATAATTAAAACAAAATAACAAAATAGTTGCGGAAATTATGTCAAATAAGATTTAAAAATTTTTAACCTTTTATTGAGTGTTTCCAAATTTAAATTTTTAAGTCCTTCTACACCAAACCTTTCAACACAAAATGAAGCGGTTAGAGTTCCGTACAGCATGGCTTTTTTAATTTCTTCAAAGCCTATGTTTTTTTTAATTGATAAATATCCAGCGATGCCCCCAACATAGGAGTCGCCAGCTCCAGTTGGATCAACTATGCTTTTCAAAGGGAAAGCTGGAATAATATATTTATTGTTTTCGTCAACGTAAACAGAGCCATGCTCCCCTTTTTTGATAATTACACTCGTGGGGCCCATTTCAAGAATTTTATGTGCCGCTTTAAAAATGTTTTTTTCAGATGTAAGTTGTAGTGCCTCCTCGTCATTTATAACTAGCAGATTAACTTGTTCAATAACTAAAATGAGCTCCTCTAATGCATTTTCCATCCAAAAATTCATAGTATCCATAATCAAAAAATTATTTGGATTTTTAGATTGGTTAATTACAGATTTTTGAACAGTTGGATGTAGATTTCCTAAAAGTATTATTTCAGATGAGGAAAACTCTGAGTTAATAGATGGATTGAACTTCTCTAAAACGTTCAGTTCAGTTGCAAGTGTATCTCTGCTAATCATGTTATCATGATACCTGCCTTTCCAATAAAATGTTTTACCTCCCATCACTCTTTCTACCATCTGGGTATTAATTCCTCTTGAATTGAGGAAGGTTATTTCATCATTCGGAAAGTCTTCTCCAACAATTGACACAATTGCAGAGTTTTGAGTAAATAAGCTTGACGCCAATCCAATATAGGTGCCTGCGCCACCTATTACTTTTCCTGAATTTCCGTTAGGAGTTTCAATGTCGTCAAACGCTACAGTTCCTGTTATCAGTACTTTTTTCATAATTTTCATCTATTTTCAATCTTTGTTTTTTACTAGCCTGTACAGCTAAAGTATCGCACCTTTCATTTCCATACAAATTATTGTGCCCTTTGACCCAAAAAAAACTAACACGATGGTTTCTGTAAACTTTTAAAAAACGTATCCAAAGGTCAGCGTTTTTTTTATTTTTAAAGCTTTTTTTTTCCCAATTTTGAACCCACTTTTTTTCAACAGAATCACTAACATATTTTGAATCAGTATAAACGTGAACAACTTGATTCTCTTTATTTATTTTTTCCAATGCAACTATTACTGCAAGAAGCTCCATTCTATTATTAGTAGTTTTTCTGTATCCTTCCGAAAACTCTTTAACATAGTCTGTTCCGTATTTTTGCATTACTATTCCATAACCTCCTGGACCAGGATTTCCGCTTGAGGATCCATCAGTATAAATTATGATTTGCGCTCTAGCCATACAGAATTTGTTTTATGATTTTGGGGTAATAGTGGTGTTCTAATTTTAAAATTTTTTCTGATAATTGCTCTGGTGTTTTGACATCTACATCAACAGTCTTTTGAAAAATAACACCTCCTTTGTCATACTCTTCGTTAACATAATGAATTGTGAGGCCAGATTGCTTTTCTTTATTATTAAAAACAGCATTGTGGATATTAATTCCATACATTCCTTTTCCACCATATTTCGGTAGTAGAGATGGGTGTATGTTAATTATCCTGTTTCTAAAACTCTTAACAATTTTATTGGGTATTTTCCACAAGAAACCTGCTAGAACTAATAAGTCTGGGTCAAGGTTTTTTAATTTGTTCAGAAAATCTTCAGATTGAAAAAAACTTGAATTAACAAAGGTAATATTTACTTGATACTTTTTAGCTAATGTCATCACACCTGCCTTTTTGTTATTACAAACCAGTGTGGCTATATCAACTTTCTGTTTGTGTTGAAAAAAATCACAAATTGATTGAAAATTAGAGCCTGAGCCTGATGCGAACACGACAATTTTCTTCATAATCAAAATCACTTTTGGAAACTCAGCACAAAAATAAAATAAATCTTTTGCGGAAATACTCTAATGCAATTATTATTTTTTGCTAAATTTTTTAAAAAAGAGGTTATATAATATAAAGTTTTTTATTTTTGCTTGAACTTTAAACCAAAGAATTATGTCAGATATTTCATCCCGTGTTAATGCAATAATTGTTGATAAACTTGGAGTCGACGAAAACGAAGTGGTAGCAAGTGCTAGCTTTACCAACGATCTTGGTGCAGATTCACTCGACACAGTAGAACTTATCATGGAATTTGAAAGAGAGTTTGATATTCAAATACCAGACGATCAAGCTGAGAAAATAGCTACAGTCGGTCAAGCTATTCAATATATAGAAAGTTCAAAATAATTTTTTCTTATGAGCCTTAAGCGAGTCGTTGTTACTGGTTTAGGGGCGTTAACCCCAATTGGCAACACTGTCAAAGAATATTGGCACGGACTAATCAACGGCGTAAGTGGAGCTGCTCCCATCACATATTTTGACTGTAGCGAGTTCAAAACGAAATTTGCTTGCGAATTAAAAAATTTTGATCCCGAAAACTTTATGGATAGAAAGCTATGCAGACAGATGGATAGATTTGCACAGTACGCAATAGTTTCATCTGATGAAGCGCTTTCTGACTCTGGTTTAAATATTAGTGATAGTAATAGAGATAGGATAGGTGTAATTTGGGGAGCTGGAATTGGTGGTCTTGAAACATTTCAAAATGAGGTTCTTGGATTTGCTGAAGGTAATGGAACTCCCAGATTCAACCCTTATATGATTCCTAAAATGATCCCCGACATTGCTCCCGGAATAATTTCAATTAGGAACGGGCTGAAAGGTCCAAATTTTGCAACTGTGTCAGCATGTGCTTCTTCTGCAAATGCCATAATTGACGGTCTAAACTACATCAGGCTTGGATACGCTGATGTTATTGTGTCTGGAGGTTCTGAGGCTGGTGTTTCAATTTCCGGCATTGGAGGCTTTAATGCTCTAAGAGCGCTTTCGACTAGGAATGAAAGCCCTGAGACAGCCTCTCGACCATTCGATAAAAATAGAGACGGTTTTGTTCTTGGAGAAGGTGGAGGCTGTTTAATTCTTGAGGAACATGAACACGCCTTAAAAAGAGGGGCAAAAATTTATGCTGAATTAGTTGGAGGAGGGCTCTCCGCCGACGCATATCACATGACTGCTCCTTTGCCAGATGGTACGGGGGCAATAAAAGTAATGCAAAACTGTATAAATGATGCAAAAATAAATCCCTCTGATGTTGATTTGATAAACATGCATGGTACATCAACGCCCTTAGGGGATGTCGCTGAGTCCAATGCACTAAACAAAGTTTTTAAAGACCACCTCTACTCAATGAATATCAATTCAACAAAATCAATGACTGGACATCTGCTTGGTGCTGCTGGTGCAATAGAAGCAATTGCTTCAATTCTTGCTATTAACAATAACATTGTACCGCCTACAATCAACTTCTCTGAGCCCGACGAGAACATTGATGAAAAAATTAATTTCACCTTCAATAAGTCACAAAACCGAGAGGTAAATTGCGCAATGAGCAATACATTTGGTTTTGGGGGACATAATGCATGTCTTGTTTTTAGTTCCTATGATAGCTAAAAATAACTGAAGTCATTCAGCCTGCTCCTCATAGCTTGAGTTGAACAAAATTGTATATTTAGGTATGCCTAACTATAGACTTGCTTTAGACGAAGCTGAAATAGATTGTCAAGTAATTGCAATTCACTCAAACATTGAGGCCTACGATCTGGCTTTTAAATTAAATAAAAACTTAAACCTAAATTTTTATCGACATGATGATGACATCCTTTTTTCAAAATCTAATGAATGCTATATGGTTTACAAGAACGTTGAGAAAAAAAACAGCTCTCTAATATACCTCTATTCAAACTCTTTCGTTGAATTTAGAAACGAATCCAATAGCGAAGAGCTTTTTAATTTCTCGAACTACAAAACCAACCTTGTTCCAGAACTTCATAAAGCTGATTACATTGTCAGGCATTTCGGAGGCAATAAAGAAGTTGGTGAATTTATAAAATCAGTATCTTTATTAGATAATATAACTTCTTGTTATGGCTTTAATCTTTTGAAATTAAAATCAAAACAGAACTTAATGTTTGATTAGTGAATTTAAATAAAACTAAAATAGTAGCAACAGTTGGCCCTGCCTGTAGCTCTAAAGCTATGCTCAAGAGGCTTATCACTGCTGGGGTAGATGTTTTTAGAATAAATTTTTCACACTCATCATATGAAGAGGCAAAAAAAATTGTTACGGATATCCGCAGCCTCAACAAAGAATTAAAAGTACATATTTCTGTTCTTGGGGACCTACAAGGTCCCAAAATTAGAATAGGACAAATCCCGCAAACTCAAAACCTTAATGCGGGAGACTTAATGGTCTTCACAACAAAAAACAATAACACCCCAGAAAATAACAGCTCTGTGTATATAAATTACTCATCGTTTGCTTCAGACGTGGATGTTAACGAGAAAATCCTTATAAATGATGGAAAGCTAATACTCAAAGTTGTCCATACAAACAAAAAGGACACTGTAAAAGCAAAAGTGATTCAGGGTGGAGTTTTAGAGTCAAACAAAGGCGTTAATCTGCCTAATACCAAGATTTCAATGCCAGCTTTAACAAAAAAAGACAAGGAAGACGTCTTGTTTGCGATTAAAAATAATTTTGATTGGATTGCCCTTTCTTTTGTCAGAAATAAAAGAGACATTACTGTTCTACAAAAGATTATAGATTCAAATTGTGATCAAAAAATTCCAATAATTGCAAAAATTGAAAAACCTCAGGCCATCGAAAACATTGACGGGATAATTAAGAAAGCGGACGGAATAATGGTTGCCAGAGGAGATTTGGGGATTGAAATCCCATCTGAGGAAGTGCCCCTAAACCAAAAGCTTTTGGTCACCAAAGCCAAAAAAGCAAGAAAACCAGTTATCATAGCTACACAAATGATGGAGTCAATGATTGACAGTTTAACTCCTTCAAGAGCTGAAGTAAATGACGTTGCTAACTCTGTAATGGATGGGGCAGACGCCATTATGCTTTCTGGTGAAACTTCGGTCGGTGAAAACCCTGTGAAGGTAGTTAATACCATTGAAAAAATAATAAGCAAGGTAGAAAGCTCGCCTTTAATTAAAACCCCACACGATATTCCTAACCTGAAATCCAACAGGCTTATGACAAAATCGGTTTGTTTTCATGCAACTAGTATCGCTAATGAAATAAGCGCATCTGCAATTTGCACACTCACTAATAGCGGATACACTGCGTGGCAAATTTCCTCATGGAGGCCCAATTCACTAATTCTTGTTTTTACTTCAAACCAAAAAATCTTGTCTAGGCTAAACCTGCTATGGGGTGTAAAATGTATGTTGTACAATAACTTTGTAAGCACGGACAATACTATTGAAGAGGTTAACAAAATTGCAATTAAAAATAAATTCATAAAGAGTGGCGACTATGTAATAAACTTGTCTGCTATGCCCATACTTAAAAAAGGAGAAGTAAATACCTTACGTATTTCGAAAATTGAATAAGCTTCAAAGCCTCTAAAATGGAAAGCGAAAGACAGAAAAAAATTAGCTCAGTACTACAAAAAGACTTCAGCTCAATCATCCAAGATAGGTTGAGGGCTTACGGGGTTTCAAATCTGATTGTTTCTGTAACTAAAGTTAAAGTTTCGCAAGACTTATTAAATGTAAAACTATACGTAAGTGTTTTTCCATTTTCAGAAAACAAGGCTGTTTTGAGGCTACTTAACAAGGATAAGAACAAAATTAAAAATTCTTTAGGTAGTTTAATGAAGAATCAGCTGCGAAGAATCCCCGAGCCCTTTTTTTTTCTGGATGATAGTTTAGACTATATTGACAAGGTTGAAAACGAGATTAAAAATGGAGTGAACCCCATCAAAAATTTTGGAAAAAGCGAAAGGAGTAAATGAGGTTTACAAGCTTTATCGCAAAAAGATATTTCTTATCTAAAAGCAAATGGAATGTTGTTAATATAATCAGTGTTGCAGCGACCTCAGTACTGATTATTGCGTCCTGTTCGTTTTTTATTGTTTTATCTGTCTTTTCTGGGCTTAAGGGTTTTGGAGCGAGCTACTCTTTAGCTTTTGATGCTGATATTACTATCTTTTCCAAGAATGAAAAGTTTTTTAATTCCTCTTTATTATTAGACACAATCCTTGAAACTTCAGGGTTAAAAATTTACAGTTTGAAGGTTTCAGAAAAAGTTGCTGTTCAAAACGAAGGCAATACATCGTTTGTTAAAATGATTGGAGTTGACGACAATTATAATTCTGTTTATGAAATTGAAAGCCTAATCGAAACTGGCAAATGGCTCTCTAATGGTTCCGCTATAAACGAAACTGTTGTAAGCTTTGATTTGGCAGACCAACTCAATCTAGGGCTTTACAATTACGGCGGAGGTATTAATATTTTAATTCCGAACTTAAAAAAGAATTCTTTTTTTTCTAGACCATTTAATTCATCCCTACACATGGTCAGTGGTGTTTTCAGCTCCAGTGATTTAGAGCAAAAAAACACAATATACCTGCCATTGGATAACGCAAGAGATTTGTTGGGTTTAGATGCGGGATTGGTTTCTTCAGTTGGCCTGAAGGTCGATGAACCGTCGCAAATTAAAGATCTAGTTAAAAGTTTAAAAAGCAATCTAACTGATAATTTTTTTGTAAAAACAAGGGAGGAATTGGACGAAACTTACTATAGAATGATCAAATCCGAAGAAATAATTTTAAATCTAGTGATGGGGCTAATACTTATTGTGGCTATATTCAATTCGATTGGAGCTCTTATTATATTGGTGGTAGAAAAACAAAAAGATATTGAGATTTTAAAAAAAATGGGCGCAACTAATAAAGACATACAGATCCTTTTCTTCAAGCACGGCTTGTTCATGACTTTGTCTGGTGGTGTTTTGGGTTTGATATTTGGAGCAATTATTGTTTATATTCAAGAAGCTTCAGGTGTAATTAAATTGAGTGGCACCCAGGTGCCATATCCTGTAAACTTTGAAGCTCTTAACTTACTAACCGTTTTTCTTTGGGCAACAATAGTTGGATCATTAGCGGCTGCTGTTTCCATTTTATCCGTCAAAAAAATTAGACAATAGCTTCTTCAAATTCCTGCTTGTTTAGTTCAATCTCTTTAAAAACCTCGTATAAAGATTGTACTGAATTTGTCGTTACCAATTTTGTTCTGTAAGGTCGAAAATTGTGAATCCCTTTAAAATAATTTGAATAATGTCTTCGTGTCTCCAAAACACCAAGCTTTTCACCTTTCCAACTTACAGCCATTTCTAAATGTCTCTTAGCAGTCATTATTCTTTGGCCTAAAGTAGGTTTCTCAATGTGATTTCTTGTCTTAATATATTCTTTAACCTGATTAAAAAACCATGGATTTCCTATACTAGCTCTTCCAATCATTGCCCCATCCAGACCAAATTTGTTTTTCATTTCTAATGCTTTTTCAGGCGAATTCACATCGCCATTTCCAAAGACTGGAATATTCATTCTGGGATTATTCTTAACTTCAGCTATAGGAGCCCAATCGGCACTTCCTTTGTACATTTGTGATCTTGTCCTTCCATGGATTGCGATGGCCTTTGCACCAGCATCTTGTATTCTTTCTGCAACTTCAACAATTTTAATACTTTTTTCATCCCAACCTAAACGTGTTTTAACCGTTACAGGCAAGTTTGTTCTTCTCACCATTTCGTATGTAAGTTTTTGCATCAAGCCTATGTCCTTCAAAATACCTGCTCCAGCTCCTTTGGAGACCACTTTTTTTACAGGGCATCCAAAATTAATGTCTATTATGTCAGGTTTAGACTTCTCGACTATGTCAACTGCTTTTAACATGGAATCCAGGTTTGCACCAAAAATTTGTATGCCAACAGGTCTTTCTTTTTCAAAAATATCAAGCTTGATTACACTTTTTTGTGCATTTCTAATGAGCCCTTCACAAGATATAAACTCTGTGTAGACAACATCCGCTCCATTTTCTTTACACAGAGCACGGAAGGGAGGATCGCTCACATCTTCCATTGGAGCTAATAATAAGGGAAAGTCCCCTAATTCAATGTTTCCAATTTTGACCAAATACTTTTAATGTTTTTTTGCAAATGTAAAATATTAAATTTTAGGTATTCCTTCACTAATTAATTTATCTTTGTGTTTGATTGTTTTATTGATGGCCTCAATTAGAAATTTTTGCATTATAGCACATATCGACCACGGGAAAAGCACCTTAGCTGATCGTCTTTTAGATTTTACAGGTGCTGTTACAGATAGAGAAAAGCAGGAGCAACTTTTAGACAACATGGACCTAGAAAGAGAGAGGGGAATTACTATAAAATCACACGCAATACAAATGCAGTACAAAAAAGATGGGGCAGAATATATTCTCAATTTGATAGACACCCCTGGTCATGTAGATTTCTCTTACGAGGTATCAAGATCAATTGCTGCATGTGAAGGGGCTCTTTTGGTAGTTGACGCAGCTCAAAGCATACAGGCTCAAACAATATCAAACCTATATTTAGCTTTGGAAAATGACCTAGAGATAATTCCAGTTTTAAATAAAATTGACCTTCCATCTGCAAACCCTGAAGAAGTTAGCGATGATATTGTTGATTTACTTGGTTGTAAAAAGGAAGAAATTATTCGTGTCTCAGCCAAAACAGGCCTTGGAATTGATGAAGTTTTAAATGCCATAATCACACACATTCCTGAGGCAAAATCTGAAACAGACCTGCCCTTAAAGGCTTTAATTTTTGACTCTATTTACAATCCATTCAGAGGTGTAGAGACTTACTTTCGTGTTTTTGAGGGTAAAATCGAAAAAGGGCAATCTATTAAGTTTTTAGCAACCAATAAAACTTACACGGCTG
>MDTD01128653.1_pt1 | contig 27244 bp, 23 predicted proteins | sample 811221 | NCBI WGS metagenome assembly MDTD01 (sample SAMN05326646, study PRJNA326480) | marine metagenome | isolation source: seawater | place: Pacific Ocean: South West | collected 2011 | reverse complement strand
TTTATAAGCAAATGATTTCTTTCCAAGTAAATTTTTATTTTTTAAAATAGATTTTCTTGAAAATGCATAAACAACACCATTTCTATAAAAAGTATTTTTAAGTTGCTGTCTTGCAATAATATATTGACCTTTTTTGTGGAAATAATTTAAATTTTTACCTTTAATAATCAATTGTTTGAATGGATGAAATTTAAGATCAACTTTTGAGACAGACCAAACAGAATCTAGTTTCTTGCTTATTATTATTTTAATCACATCTTTTATATGCTTAACTTTTCTTAGTGGGGAAGTAGGTTGTATTAATAAAATTATATCAATTTTCTTTTTTTTTATTTTCTCAAAAGTTTTTAAAGCATGTTTTATAATTGTATAGTCACCTATCCTATCACCAGAAATATTTTTTGGTCTTTTAAAAATACATTCCAAACTTGATTTTTTTGCCGATTTTATAATTTTAGCACTGTCTGAGCTGACTATAGAATAATCTATCCAAGAAATTTTTTTTAATATATTTCCTGCGTGCTCAACAAGTGTTTTACCTTTTATTTTTTTTAAATTTTTATTTGTAATACCTTTACTGTTACCTCTAGCAGGAACTATTGCTAATATTGTTTTATTTCTATACATAATTTATAAAACTACACTTCCCATTTAATATTTTTTCTGTTTTTTATTGTATTCTCAATATTTTCAAGACAGCTTTTTATGACCCTTAAATACGTATCGTAAGTAGAACCTGAAATATGCGGTGTAACAACTACTCCAGGGTGATTGTTTAATTCATCATTTTTAACTGTTGGTTCTTTGTCATGAACATCTAATCCTGCACCTCTAATCTTATTACTTTTTAAGGCTTGTAAAAGAGCTTTATTATCTACCAGTTGAGATCTAGAAACATTAATCAAAATTGAATTTTTTTTCATTTTTTGAATTGTTTTTTTATCAATTATTTTTTTTGTTTTGTTATTTAAATGCAAGTGAATAGTTAAAATGTCTGATTTTTTTATTATTATATTTTTTGAAACAAATTTAGCATCTAGCTCTTTTTCTAACTTTCTTGTAGCTCTTAATTTATCATAATATAAAATTTTCATACCAAATGATTTACAAATTTTTGCTACCTTTTTTCCAATATTCCCAAATCCAATAATTCCCAATGTTTTGCCAAACATTTCATATAAATCAAATCCGTGACTATTATTTTTCCAGTTACCAGTTATTGTTCTATGATGAAAATGAGGAAGTTTTCTATTAACTGCCATCATTAATAATACAGTCATTTCCGCAACGGCAGTTGAATTTTGAGATCCATTATTAGCTAGCGGTATCTTTAATTTTTTTGCTCCTTCCACGTTAAATTTTTCAAATCCAGAACTCCATAGTTGAAATAATTTAACATTATTTTTCGCTTTTTTTAAAACATCATCTTCAATAAATCTTCCGGGAGCAAAAAATACTGCATCTGCCCAACTGAATAATTTTTTTTGTTTTGATTTAGCTAATTTATAGGTCATTTTCTTATGTAAAAAATTGAATTTTTTTATTTGTTTTTCAACAAGATTTCTTAAGGGGGTGGGAATTCTTTCCTCATAAACATAAAGAAGTTTTATTTTTTTTGACATATTATTTGAAATGCCTATATATTTTTCTTTATAATTAAATTATTCATTTTAATTAAGTCTAAATAATTTGACAGATTAATTTCATTGTTTTAAGCGCTTCTTTAGCGGACAAAATATTAAGAGACCTTTTTATTTTTTTTCGATTTGCTATGTTTATAAGATATTTAGCCTCATAAATAAAGTCATCTGATCTTTTTTTCTTAAAATTATAAATTTTTCTATTTTTATTTGCTTTGTTATAATAAATTATTCTATCATCAGAATTTTTATAATTAAAAATCAATTTAGCAAAAAAATTATTCCCATTAACAGTTATCTCTTTTTCTGTAGGCTTTGTTGTAAAATTTTGAAAAATACTAACGATTTTATTTTCATTTAAAAAAATAAGGTTTGAGCTTTCATCGTAATTTTCACTTTTGTTTTTACAAAAAATAATATTCTTACTAATTAATTTAAAATTAAAATTATCATTAAATATATATTGACAAAGATTAATACCATGAGAATGCTCTGATAAAGCACCACCACCTCTTTTGGTTTTTGACAAATAACTGTCTGAGAGAGACTTATACCAATTGTGAGCTTTTAAAAAACCTTCAGTATTTTCTTTAAATTTTATTTCAATGAAATCAAAATTATTTTTTTGTTGTTTAAGTATTTTTTTAAACATAATTGTAGAAGGGAACAACCTGTGGTTATAGCCACATAAAAAAATTTTATTTTTATGTGTATTTATAATCTTTTCAAATTGATTGATAGTTTTTTTATTAGGTTCACATATTGGTTTTTCAATAAGAAAAATTTTACTCTTATTAATATTTTTTCTAATCAAATTAAGATGTGTGTCTGGAGGTGAGGCAATCACAATTGCGTCATACAAAATATTTTTATCTTTTCCCTCTAAATTAAGACTGATTTTCTTACTCCATCTTTTATAACGAGGAATATAAATACTATTTTTTGATCTTTTTAAAGCTTTTTTAGATATATCAGTTAGAACAATCTTATCTACAAGCTTCTCTAGTGCAAATGCCATGTGATTTCCTGCAGATCCAGAACCAATTATCTTTATAATCATTTATTTCTATTAAATTACATATCTTTAAATGATTATTGCGCAAGTAAAAAGTTAATGATAAGTTAAACAAAATGAAAAAAACAATAATTCTAACTTTTATACTATCTTTATCAAGCTCCCAGTCAGCTTATGCTTATATTGATCCAGGCTCTGGAAGTTTTCTCATGAGTATAATTGTTGGTTTTTTTGTAACCGCTGGAGTGTTTATAAAATCTTTTTGGTATAAAATTAAAAGTTTTTTTGGTTTAAATAAAAAACCCAACTCAGATATTGAAAAAGATTTGAAATAATATCCCTTCCCTGGGAATCAATAATGTCAACTAATAGAAAGCATCACAAATGTTTGAAACAAATATTTTGATATTAGCTGCAGGTTACAACAAAATCTCAGAAAAACCTTGTAGTTTATGGTCTTTTGGTAATGGAAAAAGTATTCTGGATTGGCAGATTGATACTTTTAAGACAGCGCTTCCTAATAACAAAGTAAATATAGCTATAGGATATAATTCTCAAAAAATTTTAGATGATTATCCTGGCTATAATTTCCAGCACGTTTATGATTGGAAAAATAGTAGTGCCTTAAATTCTTTTCTTAGCTTAATAAATAGTCAGACTAGACAGACTTTAGTCATGTATGGGGATACAGTGTTTCATCCAGAAACTTTGATAGAATTTAGCAGTATAAACAATGATGTTGTTGTAGCAGTTGATAGTGTTTGGAAAAAACGTTTTTTGGGACGTTCAAAAGATGATATTGAACTTGCAGAAACTTTATATGCAGATCCTTTTGGCGAGGTTGAATATACTGGATTAATTAAATTTTCTGATACTGTTATAAAATGGATCTTTCAGCATAGAGATAAATATAATTCTTCAAATAATTTTATTAATTTAATTTCGGATCTTCGAAATACAGGATTTAAGATTTCTATATATGATGTTGGAGGAAATTGGGCAGAAATGAACGAACCAAGCGATCTTGTTCATTTTATTCTTGGTAGTAAGGCCGAAACTTTAAAACGCATTCAACCAAAGCTTACCAAAAGCAGAGTTTGTGATCAGATAACATGTGAATGGCATAATTGGAAAAGGCACCCTAAAGAGGTAATAAAAGACATTCAATCAAAATTTAAAAAGCAACGTTTAATTATTCGTTCTAGTTCTTTAGAGGAAGATGGATGGGAAAAATCTCAAGCAGGGGCATTTGAAAGTGTGCTAGATGTTGACTCTCAAGATATTAAAACGTTGAGTGAATCTATTGAGCGTGTGTTTAAGTCCTATGGAAAAATATCATCAAGTAATCAAATTCTTGTACAGCCATTTATAAATAATGTGAATATATCAGGTGTCATATTTACATGTGATATGACTACTGGCGCACCTTACTATATTATAAACTATGATGATGTTTCGGGAAAAACCAATACAATTACATCAGGCAATACTAATAAATTTAGGACAATAATTTTATTTCGTCATGAGATAAATAATATTTTAACTATTGATCCACGTCTTAAAAAAGTAATTGATGCTGTTCAAGAACTTGAGATGTTGTTGGGATATAATAAACTTGATATTGAATTTGCAGTCGATAAAAATGAGCAGTGTTTTACTTTTCAGATTCGGCCAATCACTATAAATCATTCTCAATCTAAATTAGATTCTAAAAATCTAAGCATTCATTTACAAAAAGCTCAGCAAGAATTTAGTACTTTACAGAAAAAGAGATATAATATTTTTGGAGATTACACCATTTTTTCAAGAATGACAGATTGGAACCCGGCAGAAATTATAGGAACCAAACCTAATTCTCTTGCAATTAGTTTATATAATCATCTTATCACTAAAAATATTTGGGCTGAACAGAGAACTGAATTCGGTTATAGAAATATTTGTCCTACTCCTTTATTATATAATTTTTGTGCGCAACCATATGTTGATTGTAGGGCATCTATTAATTCATTCATTCCTTCAGAACTTAATGATGATTGTGCCTCACGTTTAGTAAATGCCTACCTATCTCTATTAAATAAAAATCCACATCTACATGATAAATTAGAACTCGAGGTAGTATTTACAATTTGGACTCCCACATTTAGCAAAGATGCTAAAGAAAGATTTAAGGATCAAGATGTATCAGCAGATGATCTAATACAACTTGAAAACGCTTTAAAGAAAATAACATCAAACGCACTTGTACGACTTGATAAAGACATTTCCTCAATAAATACACTTATAAAAAATTTTGAAAAATTGATTAAATCTGATCTTAAGCCAATTGAAAAATCTTACCAACTAATCGAGGATTGTAGAAAATTTGGCACATTAGCATTCGCACATGCAGCTCGTGCAGGTTTTGTAGCAGTAACACTTTTTAAAAGTCTTGTAAAGTTAGGTATTTTATCTCAAGATCGTATGCTTCAGTTCCAGGCTTCTATAACAACAGTAGTCAGCGACTTTCAATCATCACTTTTGAATAATCTAAGCTTTGAAAAACTTATTAAAAAATTTGGACATTTAAGACCAGGAACCTATGATGTAAATCAATTGGCATATTGGGAAGATCCTGATTTTTACTTCAATACTAGCAAACTTAGCAATCTAAAAAAAGAAAATGACGTAAATAATTTTGTTTTTGATCAAAGAGAACTCGAGGGTTTTCAACATATTTTGAATGAACTTGAAGCTAGAATTGAAGTTCATGACTTTATTAAATATTTAGAAAAGGCTATACAAGCTAGAGAGAGCACTAAATTTAATTTTACTAGAAATTTAAGTACTGCTTTAGATTTTATGATTAAGTATGGCATTGAAGAATTAGAGCTGACACGTGAAGAGGTTGGATACCTTATATTTGATGATATTATAGCCTTACAAAAAAAACAATTAAGTAAAAAAAAACTAAAGGATTTTGTTAAATTTAGAAAAAATGAATTTCAAGAAAAGCAACTAGCTAAATTACCAAGTTTTATCTGCAAAGAGAATGATTTCGTTGGTTATGAACAAGAAAAATCAGAGACTAATTATATAACTAGGTTAAATATTGTTGCAGATCTTCTATTTATTAAATTAAACGATAAAAATGTTATCAAAGGAAAAATAGTTGCTATTCCAAATGCTGATCCTGGATTTGATTGGATATTTTCACATAATATTGCAGGTTTAGTTACCCAGTATGGTGGTGTAAATTCACATATGGCTATTCGTTGTGCTGAGCTTGGAATTCCAGCAGCAATTGGAGTTGGAGATAAAATTTATGAAAATCTTCATGAGGGACGGCTTATGCTTGATTGTAAAAAAGGACTATTAGAATATGTTTAGAAAACGTGTTGGTATAACTCAAAGAGTTATAAAACACCCAAAATACAATGAGGTAATGGATTGTCTTGACATAAGTTGGGCTAAATTTTTAATTCCCCTTAAAATTTTACCAATACCTCTTCCTTTAATGCCAACTAATTCTATTGATGAAATCTGGAAGATATTTAAACTTGATGGCCTAATACTTAGTGGTGGAAATACCCTTGCTGATTATGCTGATAAGACTGATGAGTCTGAGAGCACAAGCATTGAGAGAGATACATATGAAAAAGCGTTACTTAAAAAAGCAATATCAACTCGAACACCAGTGCTCGGAGTATGTAGAGGGTTACAAATAATAAATGTTTTTTATAATGGAAAGTTAGAAAAAATTAAAGGCCATGCTGGAACAAGACATTCTATTAAACTAGAAAATTCTAAATATACAAATAATGTCCCCTCTGAAGTTAATAGCTTTCACAACTATGGTGTCCCACGAAAAAATCTTGGAAAAGAACTTGTACCACTTGCTCATGATGATGACGATAATATAGAGGCTTTCTATCATGAAAAGGATAAAATTCTTGGAATTATGTGGCATCCAGAACGAGAAAAAATTCCAGTCCAAAAAGACTGTAAATTAATTAAAAGTCTTTTTAGTTCATGACCTCTTGTTTAATACTTGCAGCTGGCGAGGGAACAAGATTGAGACCTTTAACAAATATATATCCAAAAGGACTTATTTCTTTACTAGGAAAACCTTTAGTATCTTATCAAATTGATAATTTAAAGGCATCTAATATTCAAAATATAGCAATTGTAACTGGTCATAAAGCTGAAAAATTTAATAAACTTAATTGTAAAACTTTTCACAATAAATTTTTTGATAGTACAAATATGGTTGAAAGTTTATTTACAGCTCGTTTATTTCTTGAGCAAGCAAAAAGTGATATTATAATTTCGTACGGTGATATTGTTTATGAAAAAAAAAATTTAGAAACTATTTTAAATACTAATGGTGATGTAGTTGTAATGGTAGATGATGGATGGTTAGATCTTTGGTCAATTAGAAATGATAATCCACTAAATGATGCAGAAACTTTAAGGTATGGCACAAAAGGTCAAATTGTAGAGTTGGGTAGAAAGCCTAAATCCATATCTGAAATTGAAGGTCAATATACTGGCTTAATTAAAATTTCACGTAAAAAAATCACTGATTTTATAACTTTTTATGACCAACTAGATCGTTCTCAATTTTATGAAGGACGATCTTTTAAAGAAATGTATATGACAACTTTTTTGCAGCTGCTAATTAACGCTGGGTGGATGATTATGCCCGCTCGTGTAAACAATGGGTGGCTAGAGGTTGACACTATAGATGATTTAAAACTTTATGAAAAATTATCATCAGAAGGCAAGTTAGATACTTTTTGGAAAGTTAATGAATAAAATAATTGAGGTAATAAAAGCAATTTCTGGTGTAATTGGATTTAATAGTTTACCTAAAGAACAACGTCAAATAACTTTCTATAGTGAGGGAAAAAATTATTGGCCACACCTTCAAGGTTTATTAAAAGCAACCTTAAAAAAAACTAATTTTTCTGTTTGTTATATCAGCTCTTCTTTTGATGATCCAGGAATGAGAATGAAACATCCAAATTTAAAAACTTTTTTTATTGGCATGGCATCAGTACGAAATTATTTTTTTCAAAATCTTAAAACAGATGTGATGATAATGACAATGCCTGATTTACACAAATATCAGGTTAAGCGTTCGCGTCATAAAGTACATTATATTTATGTACAACATTCACTTGTAAGCTTACATGCTATATACAGACACGGTGCATTTGATCACTATGATACAATTTGTGCTGCTGGACCTCATCATGTGAAAGAAATTAGAGCAATTGAAAAATTATATGATCTTCCAGAAAAGAATATCATTGAACTTGGTTACTCTCGACTTGATAATTTAATTAAAATTAAGAGTAAAAATTTCAATATAAATAATATAGAGAGACATATGCCCAAACAAATTTTGATTGCACCATCTTGGGGATCAGGGGGTATCATAGAATCAGGGCTTGGCAAAAATCTTATTGACCAATTGTTAGAACTTGGTCATAAAGTTATTTTACGACCACATCCTCAGACTATTAAATTGGCAAAAGATAAAATCGAAAAAATAAAAGATAGAAACAAAAATAATCCTAACTTTACATTTGAAGATAGTGTTGACGGGGATGAAAGTTTATTTCTTTCAGATATAATCATTAGTGATTGGTCTGGAGTAGCAATTGAGTATACTTTTGCCTTAAAGAAGCCAGTTATTTTTTGTAAAGTTTCAAGAAAAATAAATAATCCAAATTATCAAGATATAAAAATTGAACCAATTGAAATTTCCATACGTGATAAAATTGGAGTAATTTGGGATGGAAATTCACCAATTAATGAGTTAATTGAGATTTCTTTACAAAAAAAAAAAATAGAGTTAGACAATATAAGAGATAATTATTGTTATAACATTGGAAGTAGCGATGAGTTATTTTCTGAAATTTTAGTAAATAAATTTCAAAAATTTAAAAATAAATAATCGTCTTGAATAAATTAATTTGATTAATTTGTTAAATTATAAGATCTAGTGTCAAATAGTGGTTTTCCATCATCTTTACCACCTATAATAATACCATTATTGACATTTACGCCTGAAATTGTTTTATTAATTTCCCAATCCCAAGCAAGTTCTCTTTCAACTTTTAATTCATTAAATAAATTACTGTTATTTGTGATTCTAGATAATATTGCAGGAAAAATATCTTGAGTCATTACTATGTTATTTTCAAAATCTGAAATATCTTTAGGCCAATAGATGCTTAAAAATGCACCATATCTATCCTGTATATCGTATTTATCTATTTCACTAGCTTCATAAAAATCTTCAAGCCACATACAATTTTTTGTTAAATAAGGCCCATGATCACCTGTTAGAACTATTATAGAGTTAGGATCATTATTCATAATATTCAAAACATCATCTTTCATCTCTATATTTGCTTTTTTTAAACCCTCGGAATAAATTTCTTTTTCATTAGGCAGACATCTATTTGAATTTTGTGAGTGATCTGGATATTTATTGTGAGTAAAAAAAAGCGTATTTTTTTCACCTGAAGTCAAATACTTTCTCTTTAATTTCAGGTAATCATCGTAACTAGAATAGTCTGAAAATATATCATGTCTAAAGTTACCTTCAAAAATACTATCTGTAATAATTTTGCCACCTTTACCTCTCGCATCTTCTTCTGGGTGATGTTTATCCCAACCAATTGGTTTTGACCAGAAATGACCGTGGTAATATAATCCAATTGTCTTATACCCATTTGATTTAAATATATCTGTGGAGAACGAATTACCAGAAAGGTATGGTCTAAACATAGGTGTGCGTGGCCCATCATAAGGAGGATATAAATCTGCATTAATATCCAATGTTTTAGATAAAGATCCCTCTGACGCTGATGCTGCAGAGTATATTCCATGATAAACTTTAAATCCAAGTTTTTCTAAAAAATCTATTTGATTAGAATTGTCAAATCCATAATGATTATGGGTTTCTAAATTTGAATATGATTCATATGAAAGTATATAAACATTTTTTTTATTAATTATTTTATTATTTTGATTATTTAAAAATTTTATGAGTCTTTCAGATTTCTGAACTTTTGCTGAGCCATTTGAAGAGTGAGTTGAAAAATTAAAGACTAAATTAATAAACATGAAAAAAATTAATGTTAGATAAGTAAGTCTTTTGTCGTATAAATAAAGTAAATACACAACTGCAAAAGAAAAAATCAAATACATCCCTTGCGTAAAAAATCTATGTTCTAATAAGTAATACCCAATATATATTCTGGGCATTGATAAAATAGTAAAAGAAAGCGCAAGCCCTGAAATCATAAGAATGTTATAAGACGCATAGTAGCTAAATATTACAGGTAAAATAAAACTTAAAAATAAGACAAAAGCCAATGTAATTCCGAAAAGATAAATATATCCACTTGGAAGTAGGTATTCACTATTTATTAAAGCATAGTTTATTACTGGTGACATTGGCAAAGCTAAAAGTAGAAAGTCCTTTAACTTTGGTAATTCAATTTTTTTTTTAAATTTAAAATCTTTGTTATAAAACCAAGAAATTATAAATATTATACCAAAAGTAACAAATACTATGCCCACAGCTTTGTAGCCACCTACTAAAAATGATCTAGTAACTCCCAAAGGAAAAATAAGAGTCAATATTTTCATGCTAAATAGAGCAAAAAATGCACTAACACACAAATCTAATAAAAATTGTGTATCTATTTTTAATTTCATAAACAAGTCTATCTTTTAAAAAAATATTGTATGAGATTTTATTTATTTTTTGTTTAAAAACACGAACTTAACGATTTTTATTTCTTTGTCAATATATGAAACACTCTTCCTTTGTCATAAAAGTTTCCAAAATCGTAAATACCACTTTCAATAATTTTATAAAAATTTTTTAAATTATTAATAATTTTTAAATGGTCTTCAACTTTTTCAAATAATGGATTGTGTGACTCTATTATTAAAATACCATTTTTATTTAATAAAGAATGAATTTTTTTAAAATACGTATTTGTATCCATTATACCCTCATCAAAAGTAGAGTGATTAGCTAAAGACAGTATAACGTCAAAATTTTCATTGAATGTATAATTCAAAAAATCATCTTTTATAAATTTCAAATTATTTATTTTCAAATAGTTTTGAACTTCTTGAGCAACCTTTATTGTTATTTCATTATGATCTATACCAATTCCAAATTTAAATTCATTATTTATTGAAAGTGGTATCGATCCAATATTAGTTCCAATATCTAAAAATTTTGAGTTTTTTAAGAAATTATTTAAATTTAATTTATCAACTCTTTTAGCTGTATCTCTTAATCCTTTTAATCCTATAGATGGAATACTTTGATAGAAAAATCCCTCCCCATAATCGTATAAATTATTTTTATTTAATTTTATTATTTTAACAATTTTATTTCTTATACCTTTATGGTTAAAATTAAACTTATGATGAATAAAGTTTAGGCAACTTAAAAATTTCGCTACTTTCATAATTCCTAAGATTTTGTTATGTAAACTATATAAAATTTATATATTTATTTCTTTATATATTGTATAAATAAGAAAAAACTTTAATAATTAATTCTTCTACAGGTTTATTCGAATATGACTTCTCTTCAATCTTATAGAGATAAAGTAAGTGATTTTATTAACTCTTTGCCGGATGCAAGCAAATTATCATCATCAAATGAGTCCACAATTTACCGTTTAATTACACTTGTTAGTTGTGAAAATTTTGATGAAAGCGCTAACAAGGAAATTGATTTTTTTAGCAAAAAATATGAAACCTCACAAAAACTTTTTGAATTTTATGATAAGGAAGGTAAAAAATCTAGCAATAAACTTTTGAGCCAGGAGGGTTTACAAATTTTTGCCAGCTTACTTTATTTACGCGTCTTAATTTCCTTTAATAAGGTCTCCTCTGAAATTCATATTGCTAAATATATTAATACATGTTCTAAGGCTTTTGAACATATTTTGCTTCCTGAGTTTTTAAATTCAGAGCGTAATGAATTAAAGCGTATACAAGATGAGCTTTTCAACAAACTTCCTATAAAAAATTTATATAATAAAACTTTAAATCATCATATAATCAATGAAATTCCTAAAGTAAATTGGCAGAATTACAGGATATTACCTATAGATATTTTATTTTATGAAGGCCCTATTGGTAGGGCTTATCTAGAAATGTTTTATTCTCTTCGTTGCAAACCAAGAAAAATTATTAATCTCGTATCAAAACTTGATCTTATTACAAAAAAAAAGGTTGGATGGTTTTTGCCTCCATTTTTGAGATACAAATACGCAGCTTCTATACAATCGGCAAAAATCCATCACTGGCCTAAATTTTTATTTCGTACCCAAAAAAAATTATGTTTTAAAATTTTCAAGCAGATTCAAGATTCTTTAAAAATCCAACAAAATACTCTTTTAGGAACTATTAAACTAAAGTCTTTAAAAAACTATTGTAATGAAATTGTTACTTTTCCAATAAATACTTTAAAGGATCCAGAACTATTATCATTTATAAAAAAACAAAATGAGTCACTGTACCTATTTACAGGTGGTGGCATAATGCCTAAATATTTTTTTGATATTAAAAACACCAAATTTGTTCATATTCATCCTGGATATTTACCCAATATTCGTGGAGCAGACTCTTTGCTATGGTCATTAATGCTAGCGGGCCATCCTTCTGGAACAAGTTTTTTTATGGACGCTGGTATTGATACTGGAGATATTATTAACTCAACTTTCTTACCAAAAATCAATTTGCCCAAAGATGTTTCTAAGTTAGATAAAAAAATGATATACCGTTTTCTTTATAGTTTCATCGATCCATGGGTAAGATCAGTTGTTCTGAGAGATACATTAAAATCTACAAATTATTTTGAGAACATCGACAAATACCCTCAAAAAATAGAGGATGGTAATACTTTTCATTTTATGCAGGAAAATATGATTAATAAAGTGATAAAAAGATTTTTATATTAATGCTAATTTTATTAAAATAAAAAAATGAACTTTAAAAGTAGGTTTCTTAAAAAGAAAGTAATAACATACCTAAAAAAAAATAAGAAGTTTCTTTATTTTAAAAATTATAGTTTACATGACGCAGCTCTAAGACAGTATTCTTTAGAGCTTAGAAATAATCAAAGTCAAGATTTAAGACAAAGTTTCTTATTTTTTAAAATAAAGAACTTTCTATTTGATATAATACTCATTTTTCAAAATTTGATATTTAAATTATTAAAAAAAAATATTGATGGAGTAATTTTTGTCAATAATAAATACAAAATGAATTTAGTAAATGAATTGTTTTTAAATAGCAACTTAAGTTTAGGTGTAATTGCAAAAGGTTTTCAATATAAAAAATCAAAAAAATTTCAAAAATTGCAAACACCATTTTTTAGACAAAAAGTAAATGCTAAAAAATTTCAAACACTAATTCAGGAGTTACTCATATTTGAAAAAATTTGTGAATTTTATAATCCAAAATTTTTTTTTTCAATTGAGGGCGATTCTTCTTCTGAAGCTTTGATAGCTGAAATTTGTAGAGAAAAAAAAATACCTCATTTCTGTCTTCAGCATGGTAACAATTCACCTTTTATAATTCCTAAAAATTTAAAGTATGGATTAAAAAAATTCTTCTACAATTTTATATATTTATCTAGTAGCAAAACGCACGTAAATTATTTAAAAAATATTGGTCTGGTAGATAAATTTCGTATTTATAACAGAAGAATATTAAAATATAATTTAAAGTATAAAAAGAATATTATTTTTTGCTTTAGTCCGGTCATACCTACAGAAGGGCTACCTGCAAAAGAATACTTAAATATAATTGAATTAGCTCATCTTATAGCAAAAAAATATCCAAATTTAAAAGTTATTTTAAGACCACATCCTAAAAATGGAGACAAAATAATCAAAGATAATATTCAATTTTTACATAATATAAAAATAGAACATGCAAATGAAACAACCTTAAGCTCTGCATTTGAAACCACATTGGTTGCTTTTTTCTTTAATGGATCATCCACCATAATGGATGCAATATCACATAATACAATTCCAATAATTTTAAGTCACGATAAATGGTATAATTTTAAACTATTTAGAAAACAAAAAATTGGATATTTTTCAAATAATAAAAATAATTGTTTGAGGTTTTTGGATAAAGTATTGAGCAATAAATCTCTTCAAAAAAAACATTTAAAAAAAATAGAAAGTTTTAATAAGCGTCACTTTTATAAAAAAGATGCAAAAAATTTTAAAGAAACATTGGAAAAAAATATAAAATTAAAAGCTTTTAAGTAGTTTTTTTTCTTTTTTTATAGACTCAATTGTATTTAAAAGTCCTTGATTAAAAGAAATTAAACTTGTTTTTTTAAGTAATTTTTTCATTTTGTTTGTCGAAGCTTTCATTCTTACAATTTCAGTTTTCCTTTCGGGCAAACCACCAATTATAAGCTTTGATTTAGATTTAGTTAGTAATTTAATTTTTTTTGCAAGATTTTTAATAGAAATTTCGTTTCCATCTGAAATATTAACTATATTATTAAATAATTTGTTATTTTTCATAGCATTTATTAGAAGGTTAACTGTATTTTTAACATAATTAAATTCTCTTGTTTGATTTCCTTTAGTAATTTTTACCACCTCATTATTAATAAATTTTTCAATTAATTCAGGTATGACTGCCTTTTTACTTTGTGTTTCACCAAAAACATTGAATGGCCTTAATATTTTTATAGGTCTTTTAAAATGCTTCATATGCATCTGAGCATAAAGTTCACCAGAATATTTTCCAACAGAGTAAGGAGATATGGGATGAGCTTTCATGCTTTCCTCAAATAAGTTTTTAATATTTTGATGTCCATAAATTTCAGAAGATGAAATATAAATAAATTGTTTAAATTTATTAATATTCTCTAATAAATTTGAGGTTCCAATTATATTGCTATCAAGAGCTTCTGCATAGTTTTTAAAGCTTCCTTTAACATCATTATATGCTGCCAAATGAAATATGATATCGGGACTGAAATCATTAATTTTCTTGATTGAATTCTGATATCTTAAATCAGCCTCAATAACTTTAATTTGTTTCCAGACTGAGGAAAGTCGAATATTTTCATAAATACTATCGTACTTAGTCGTAATTGCCACTTTATAATTCTGTTTTACTAGCTCTTTCACAAGATGAGAACCTATAAAACCAGATCCTCCTGTAACTAATATTTTTGATTTCATTATTTAATAGAATTTATATGAACTAATCATCGATTACAAATAATTTTATTTTACCAACTTTATTATCTCAAAACCTTCAGCTGCTTTTAAGTTTACTGTGTTACCTCTGAATTTGATCTGATTCTCTATTGACTTTAAAGAGAGAAAATTAGGATAAGGTTTTAATTCATCTCCATAAAATTTTTTTAATATTTTAAGTTTATTCTTGAAAGTTTTAGAAATATCTACAAAAAAATTTGGATTGAAAGCTTTATTTTTTTTAATTAATTTCTCACTTGCCGAAGGTATTTCGTAAGAAAACAATTTTTTTAAAAAAAGATTTTTTTTATTTGGCCTACATGCAATTAAAGTAGCTTCAGCTGTAGCCCTATGGTCGTGGTGATTATCATCAATACAATGTGTAAATATTGTATCTGGTTTAAATTTATTAATTTTATCATAGAGAAGCCTTGCCATTTTTGTGATATCTTGTCTTCTGATAGCTAATCCATTGAAATTTAAAAACTCAGGTTTTTCTATTTTAAGATATTTACTTACCTTTTTAGCTATTTCTTGTCTTTCTACATTAGTCTTGATTTTCTTATTATTAATTCTGTTATCGTAAGTTTTGCAGGTAAAAATCACTTTAATTTTTGAAGATTTTTTTAACTTCAATATTGTACCACCACACCCTATAATTTCATCATCAGGATGTGATGCAATAATAAGAATTTTTGATTTTATCATTTTTAGAAAGACTTTAATATTAATTTTTATACGCTTTACAATCTTTTTTAAAGTGGATAATAGCTTATAAGTAAATTTTTATATTTAAACTTTTTTAAAAAATATGTACAAAAATGAAAAAAATAAATTGATAAGAGTTCCTTATGGGTTAAGTGTTCATGGAAATGAGGAAATTCAAGCAGTTTTAAAAGTTCTAAAAACCTCAACGCAAATGGGGAAAAATGTAGCGACTCTTGAGAAGAAAGTCGCAAAGATTTTTAATAAAAAATTTGGATTAATGGTCAACTCAGGATCATCTTCAATTATGTTGGCTATGGAGGTTCTCAACCTGCCAAGGGGTAGTGAGATAATTACTCCAGCTTTAACTTTTGGAACTACAGTTTCTTATATAGTTAAAAATCAGCTTGTTCCTGTTTTTGTTGATGTTAAAGAGGGAACATATTGTGTAGATGAAGATCAAATTAAAAAATTAATTACAAAAAAAACAAGAGCAATCGTAGCGCCCCACCTTTTAGGAAATATTGTTAATTGGGAAAAAATATCAAAGATTTTAAAAAACAAAAAAATTTTAATTATTGAAGACTCTGCAGATACTATTGGAGCCACATACAAGGGAAAATCAACTGGATACCATGCTGACATAAGTATAACAAGTTTTTATGGTTCTCATATAATGAATTGTGCTGGTAATGGAGGTATGGTTTGTTTTAATAATAAGAAACATTATCTAAAAGCTAAATTATTAAGATCTTGGGGCAGAAGTTCCTCATTGTACGATGAAAAATCTGAAAAAATTGAAAATAGATTTAATATTTACCTTGATGGCATTCAGTACGATAAAAAATTTGTTTTTTCAGAAATAGGTCATAACTTAGAACCATCAGAAATGGGAGCTGCATTTGGATTGGAACAATTAAAAAAATTGAAAAAGAATATTTCATTAAGACAAAAAAATTTTCAATCTCTAACCAATTTTTTAAAAGAATATGAAAATTATTTTATTTTACCAAAACAATTAAATGGTTCTAAAACTGGATGGTTAGCATATCCATTGACTATTAAAGATAAAGCACCTTTCACAAGAACAGAGATGCAAATTTTTTTAGAGAAAAAAAATATTCAAACAAGAGTAGTTTTTACAGGTAATATTTTAAGACAACCTGGGTTTAAAAATATTAAATGTAAAAAATTAAAAGGTGGATATCCACAAGCTGACAAAGTAATGAAAAATGGAATTTTAATTGGTTGCCACCAAGGCATGACAAATAAAATGATGAGACATTTACAAAGCTCAATTAAAAAATTTATTTTACAAAAAACAAAATTACTTGATAAATTTTGATTTTATCTCAAAATATTCTCTTGGACTATCAAAAGAGAAAAATTTATTTTTTGTCACGTGTGTTATCATTTGTTTTTTTTTTGATATATTTCTCAGGAAACTAATCCAGGATTTATTTTTTTTTATTTCTTTAATTAAAACTTTTTTGAATACAAAATAGCCCAAGTTAATTGGGTCATCAATTACAGGCTTCTCTTTAAATTTTTTTACCACTTTAGAAAGTTTGTTATATTCCACTGTTCCATATTTTATCTTATAAAAAGAACTTAGAACAGAGCAGTTTTTTCCACTATCATAAAAATTTTTAATATATTTTTTTAAATTAATATCAACATATGTATCCCCGTAACAAACAAAAAAATCCCTTTTAATAAGTTTTGAACTATCTTTAAGTCTTTTAATGATATCAACATTACCCGAATTTACCATTTTAATTTTTTTATTATTTTTAAAATATTTTTTTACAAAATTTTCAACTTTTATAGCCTTATAGCCTGTTGCTAAAATTATTTGATTTACGTTTATTTTTAAAAAATTTTTTATTAAAAAAAATAAAAATGGTTTTTTATTAACTAATAATAATGGCTTTGGAGTTCTTAATGTATGTGGTCTAAGTCTTTGTCCTTTACCACCACAGAGTAAAATAACATCAATACTTTTATTTAAATTATTCACTTTAATTAGGATATATATATTATTAAAAAATTAAAAAAATGAAAAAAATTTTTATTACAGGTGCTGGTGGTTATATTGGAAGTAATTTAGCAAAATTTTTGTCTAAAAAGAATATTGAAACTGTCTGTTTGACTACAAAAAAAAAATATGTATTAAAAAACTCAAAGTGGCTCGTAGGGAAATTGAATGGAAATTATCAAAAAGAGTTTAAAGATGTAGATTTAATTGTTCATTGTGCAGCAGCTGGTGTTTATAAAAAAGAGAGTCATAAAAAGATTTATAAAGTAAATTATTATGATTCTTTAGAATTTTTTAAAAAAGCCTTTAAGGCTGGATGTAAAAATTGGATTATAATCGGAACATCTGGAGAGTACGGTTTTGTTAAAAACAAACCTATGTCTGTAAAAAAAACTAAATTAAAACCAGTGAATGTTTATGGAAAATCTAAAGTCTTATTTTTTAAGAGATTAAAAAATCTAAAAATTTCTAAAAAATGCAAAATTCTTTATCTCAGAGTATTTAATGTTTATGGAGCAAGAGAACCAAGATTCAGATTGTATAGCGGATTGTTGACTGCAGTAAAGAAAAATTTAAATTATAAAATGACCTCAGGTGAAGAAATTCGTGATTTTATAAGCATAAGATTTGTTGTTAAAAAAATTTATAAGAGTCTAAAATTATTTAATAGAAGAAATTTTTTTATAGTGAAACATATAGCAAAGGGAAAACCAGTTACTGTTAAAGCTTTTGCAAAATATCATTGGAAAAAACAAAAATCAAAAAAAATGCTATTGTTTGGACATATTAAGAAAAAGAATATTTACCACACTATGTATTCAGATAACATTTCACTTTTAAAATAGTATCTTAAAGCTACTTAATTATCTTAGCCTTGGGTATAGGTATAATATATTTTGATTTTATTCCTAATTTTTTTAAATTTTTTATAATTTCATTTTTAAAATTCCATGCAGTAAGAAAAATATAATCTGGTTTATTTGTTATTAATTTCTTTAAACTGAAAATTTTCATACCAGTACCTGAAAAATACAAACCTTGCTTAAATGTATTTACATCAATCATATAGTCAATTTTTTTTCTATTTAATTTATAATAATTTAATAAAGTCAGTCCTCTATCGGATGCACCATATGCTGCTATTGATTTTTTATTTTTTTTAATATTATTTAAAATATTATTAATTTTTTTTTTTGATTTTTTAACTCTTTTTGAAAAATTTTTATATGGAAGAAGTGTATTAAACTTGTTATTTTTTTCATGTCTTAAAATTTTAAATATTTTTTTTAAAGGATAAGTTTCTCTTTTTTTTCTAACAAAAACCATCATTGAACCTCCATGGATTTTACTTTTACTGTAATCAAATATTTCTAATCCAAATTTATCAAAAAATTTATACATTGGTGATACCGAAAAATAAGATATATGTTCGTAATACATAGTATCAAATTGCAGTCCTTTAAAAGTATCTAATAAATAAGGGTTTTCGTAAACAAATATTGAATTTCCATCCATGAGATCTGCCAATGCATTTACGAATTCATTCATATCGTTAATAGCACCAAAAGTATTTGTGCAGAGAATAATTTTTGGGGAACCATATTTTTTTTTAATTACTTTTGATGTCCTTGTATTAAAAAAAACTCTAAATATTTTAATACCCATTTTCCCTGCAAATCTTGTTGTTTTAAAAGTTGGGTCTACACATAAATTTTTTAATTTTTTGTTATTTATTTTAAAATGTTTAAGAAATGTTCCATCATTACCTCCTATATCCATAATTAAATTTTTTGTATTTAATTTAAATTTTTTAATAATTTGTTTGGCTCTATATTTGAAATGGCTATCTACCGATTTACTAAATCTTGTATGATATGTATAATCTTTAACATAAAAATCAGGTAAGGGAACTTTTCCAGCCTGAACGTGCCAACAATCTTTGCAAACTAAAATTTTAAGATTAGGAATTACAGTCTTTGAATTTTGATTAATTTCTGCATTACGTATTGGAATATTACCTAAATCAAGAAATGGAAATAATTTTGCGCTATTACAAAGTCTACATTTTACGGTTTTAACAATTATTTTTCTCATGAAAATGATAAAAATTAGTTTAATTATAATTTATTGTTATATATGTTTTTTTTTTAGTAAAAATCAATAAAAATTGCTAAAACTAAAAATACTCTTAATTAATAAGTTATAAATAATGAATCAAAAAATTCAGTTATCTATAGCCATACCGGTGTACAATGGTGAAAAAAATTTAAAAAAGCAGTTTAATAGAATTTTTAATGAATGCGATAATGTAAAGTTTAAGAATTTTCTTGAAATTGTTATCTCTGACAACTGTTCTTCAGATGGAACTAAAAAGATTGTTGAATATAATAAAGCAAGATCCTTAAAAAATAAAAACCTTTCAATTAGATATTTTAGAAATAATAAAAATCTAGGTTATTTTAAAAATTTTATAAATTTAGTTAAGCTTCCTAATGGAAAATATGTCCTTTTTTTGAGTGATGATGATCTTCCAGGCTATGGTTTTTATAAAAAAATTTATGATTTTATAAAATCAAAAAATTCAAACACTATGCTAATAGCCCCTATTATAAATAGTAATAAATATTATCAGTCGTTATTTGGAATTAACATTGTAAGCTATATAATTAACAGAGGATCAATTTTAAGTGGGATAATCCTTAATTCTCAAATTTCAAAAAAATATAAATCTTATTCAAAAAGTCTTTATCCTCAAACCGAATTATATTTAGATTATTATTTAAATTATGGAATGATAGACTTAGATATTAATACAAAAATAAGAAATATAGATACAAAAAAAAAAATTTCAGAAAAAATAAATTCCAATGACAGGATGCAAAGAAAATCTGATTTTGCTTTATTGGGAAAAATAAAAATTATTGAAAAGTTTTACAAAAAAAAAAAAATAAATTTTTTTGAATACTTTTATTCGATATATTCTGTTTATAAAGTAGGATTGAATATTAAAATGATTTTACATAAAAATCATCACTACGAATTAGAAAAAAATTTTTATAATAAAATAATAAATGTTAAAAAAAAAAACTTAATAAAATTTATTATTTTTTTGGTTTTTTTAAGAAAAATTTTTTCGAAAGATAGGGAATTTTATCTAAAAACATTTAATGAAAGTCTGGTTAATTAGAACTTTTTAAAAATTCATTAATTGAATTCTTTATTTTATTAACTTCATTTGAATAATTATTAATTTTTTCTTTGTTTGTTTTCTTTTAAAATCTTCATACATTTTTTTTATGTTGGATAGATAACAAAATCGTCATTTGAAACCATAATAATATACTTTGTTTTAATCATTTTAAGGCTTGCCAGTTTCTTCTGATAATATGTTTTAAAATTTTTATCCTCTTTAAATTTCTTATAAATTATCAATGGATTTTTGTTTATTTTATTTAAAATTTTTAAATTTATTTTTTTTCTACTTCCATCAGCTATGAATAGTTTATAATTTATATTATTTTTAAAATAGTACTTAAGAAACCGTGAAGTTAAATTTTCTCTACTTTTAAAAGTAGGATTAAAGTAAGCTCAGTCTTCATATTATTCTTTTAATGTCAAAAGTCCTATAGTAGAATCTGTTTCTAACATTACTAAAACATTATTATCATTTAATGTGAGTATATCTCTAACCCTACTATTAATATTTACTACATCATGATTTCTAATTCTGGAATAATCATTACTTATTTCCAAAAAATGCAAAGACATATCACCTTCTGAGGGTTTTGATCCAAGAGCACCAAGCATAAAATTATGACTTTCTTCATATGGACTCATTTCTTTACTTAATTTTACAATTTCTGATATCCCAATCGATGGAACGTAATATTTTATTGGCTCATAGAAACCGTGATCTTTATGAGACTTGTATAAAGGTGCCTCTATGTACAAGGGATGACTATCATTTCTTTTACTAAATCCATAGTGTTCTCCATATGATGATATAGGCCATCCAAAATTTTTCTTTTCTGATAAAAAGTTAATATTTACATTAACTTCATCACCACCCATAGGACCATGCTCAGTTGAAATAATTGTATTGTTTATTTTGTCAACATGTAAACCTTGAACGTTTCTATGTCCTAAGGATATTAAATCATAAGATCCTGGTTTTGTAGGGTCAAGTAATAATATTTTTCCAAGTATACTATTTGGATCCTGTGCAGCTCTTCTTTTTAAATACTCTCCACTAGAAAAAATTATTTTATTTTTATAAATTACCATTCTTCCACCTGCCGAGTGTGGAGTAAAACCTTCACTATCTTTTTTTACACACTCATCAGGAAAAAAAAATTTTTCAAAATTAAGGTTTTCATAATTTAATTTAGCTCTTAATATTGAAGTATTAAAACAACCTTTAATAACTTCTCTATTAAACGAAAAGTATAAATAATTGTTAAATATTAACAATCCTTTAACTCCATAATTAGAGTTAGAAAAAAAATTTTCGTATTTAATTAATTTTTTTAAGTTACTTGGAATAACTTTCGAGTAAAATTCTCTTTTTTGTAGATCATTTGTGTTAAAAAATTGAAATATTCCACTTGCTGTTAAAATTATAATTTTATCTAAATCTTTCTCAACATAAATCGAGCCCGACCTAGCATCACCATGTTTTTTAATTTCTAAAAAATCATCTTTAAATTCTTTAAAATTATATACTTTATTTTTAACTCTTAAGTCTTGATTTTTTATTTCATAGAACCTGGTGTAACCCAACTTCTCAGATATTTGAGATAAAAGTTTATCTTTTTTATTTAAATCAGATTCAATATCTTTTATTAATTTTTGATTGTCATCTATTGCCTCTTGAAGAACCTTTGAATATTTTTCAGTTTCGTCAATATATCTATACGGAAAAAAATATTTTTTAATAATTTGTTTTTTCTCAATGGGAATTTTACTTTTTAAATAAGATAATTTTGAACTATCATTAAAAAGAAAAATATTTGCAATTATATATAAAACTAATAACAAACTTACTGAGTAAAAAATTTTTCTTAACATATGAATTATCTTTTAGTATACCTAATTATTTTGAATTAATAGTATCAATATTTATAATTTTGTCGCAGAAACTTAATAATTCATGTTTGTGAGTTGATATTATTAGTGTTTTTTTACTTTTAAAATTATCTCTTAAATCATCAAAAATTTCTTTCTCAACTCTTGTATCTAGAGATGATGTTGCTTCGTCGAAAATTATAATTTCTGCATTTCTATAAATTGCTCTTGCTAAGATTATTCTTTGTCTTTGACCACCTGATACTTTTTTTCCATCTTCGCCGATTAAAAAATCTAAACCTTCTGTTTTATCTTCAATTAGTTTATTTATTTTCGAATAATTTATTGCTTCCTTTAACTTTTTATTATCAATTTTTTCCTTCGGTTCCCCAAATGCAATATTTTCCAAAATACTTGCATTCATTAAGTAATTTTTTTGAGATATATAAGCAATTTTTGATTGCCAACTGGCAATCATATCTGGATCTACTAATCTGTCATTTATTTTAATTTCTCCAATTTCAGGTTTTAGCATACCACTAATAATATCTATTAAAGTAGATTTACCACTCCCAGATGCACCTATAATACCTATAACATCTTTTTTTTTAATTTCTAAATTTAGATTTTTAAAAATAAAATTTGAGTGAGTATCACCATATTTAAATGATACATTTTTTAAATCAAAATTCTTAAAATCAATCTCATCGTATTTTGATATTAAAGTATCTCCACTTTTCAATTTTGAAATTAAATGATTTACTTTATTCATTATATCAATCTTAAAAGAAAGGCTATTTAATTGAAAAACAATTCTTGAAATTGCAGGTATAGCTCTAAAGATTAAAGTTACTATAAAAGTCAAAGTTATTAAAATACTTTCTGAATCCAAGTTTTTAGAAATTAAGAAATAGACTAACAATGAAATAGTAACCACAATAAATATTTCAATGAATAGACGTGGCATTTCAAGAAGAAAACTATTCTTTACATTTGTATATGCTTGTTTAGAAATATTTTTACTGAATTGATTTAAAAAATAATCTTGTTTTTTTTGTAATAAAATATCCTTGATACTACCTAAGGTATCTAGGTATACCTTTATTAATTTCTCCTCATATTCATTTACAATTATTCCATATTTTCTAAATTTATTTTTAAGAATTGATGTTGAAAAATATAAAAAAAATAAAGAGAAAAATAATATAAATAGACCGACTTGGGCATCTTTTATTAATATAATCAAAAATATTCCAATTAAAATTAAACTTTCGAGCATCAAACTAACAAAATTTTCCAGAACAATAATGTACTCTGAAACAATTCCAAGATTTCTCATAATTTCAGATTTATCTTTTTTTAAATAAAATGAGTATGATTGACTTAAATATGATTTAAATATTCTCGAAGTAAAGTCAACTTGGATATCTGATAAAAATTTTTTTCTGAAGTATATTAAATATCCATAAAATAAATTTTTTAATACAAATGCAGAAATAATCAAAATTAGAAAAAATATTATTTGGTCAAATCTATCTAAATTATTTATAAATGATATATCCCCCAGTAATGGGATCTTATTATCTGATATTATTAAAGATATTAAAGGTAGAAATAAAGCTAGTGAAAATAATTCAAGTATTATTAAAAAAAACATAAAAATAAAAATTAAAAAAAATTTATTTTTTTCGTTTTTTTTTAGATTATTATAAATTTTAAAAAATGAGTTCATTTAAAAAATTTTTTTGGTAATTCTTTTTTTAAATTTATTTAAATTTTCCTCCATTTTTCCCTCAGGATAAAAATAATTTGTCATTGCATAACGTATTCCGGATTTTATTGGGCTACCACGATGTAGCATACTTGTATTGAATAATATTAGAGTTCCCGCATCTCCAGTAAAATCAATTATATCTTTTTTTTTTACAATTCTGTTTATTTCCTCATTTGTGAATCTATATGCTGGAAATTTTTTTTTTAAATTTGCAAAAATTTTAAAGTTAATGAAGTCATTATTTGAATTTTTAACTATTTGAAAGGGTCCATTATCTTTACCTACTGTAGAAAGATAAAGTAGAGATTTAAACTGCTCAGCATTGGAATCTTTGTGCCATCCGCCTCCAGAACCTTTATTATTTGATTTAAAAGATACTTTATTTGCCATTATCATAAGAAGCTTAAGTTTTTGTTGAAGAAATGTTGATCCAATATTTTGGGTAAATTCCTTAATATTTAAAGATAAAAATTTTTCAGATATATTTTCTGCACCCATAATTCTTATATCAGACTCTTCATTATCAACCCATAATAATTCTTGATTATTAGTTATAAATGTATCAATTATTTTAATAAATTTGTCACACTCATCTTTTGATATAAAATTTTCAATTACACAATAACCATTTTTTTTTAAGTCATTAACGCAACTTAAAATTTTTTCATCATTATTTTTGACACTGTAATTGTGTTTTTTGAAATTAGTATATTGATATTTTTTAAATTTTAAAAAACTATAAGTGGCTCCTAATAATCCATTATTATTATTAAGGAATTGTTTTAATTTCTGGATCATTAATTTGTATTAAACTCTAATAATGTTTTTTTTAAGAATTAATATATTTATATGATAATTAATAGGAAATTAATCATAAATATAAGTTTTTTTAATTAAATTAATAAAATAGAAGATTAGAAAATTATATGAATTTAAATTATAGGCCAGAAATTGATGGACTTAGGACAATTGCTGTAGGCGCAGTAATACTTTACCACGCGCAAATATCATTGAGTGGTAAAAGAGTTCAAATTGTAAATAATTTAAATGATTTTTACATTATTTACGGTGGTATGATGCCGGTAGCATTAACTGGAAAAAATTTTAATAATTCAGAAGTAAATGAGATATTTGGAGAAAAATCGACATTATTTTTACAAGAAAAGTTAGATGCGAAAAGAAGATTTGTCTCAAATACTAAAAAGGACATAGAGCAGGATATAGTTGAAACTCTTGATTTTTTATCAAGCTTATCAAATAGATTATACTTGATTTACCCATTTCCAGAACCTGGATATGATCCAAATTTTGTGAGGGGCATGAAAATGATTGAACAAACTCAGAACTTAACTATGCCAAAAAATTTATATCTTGATAGAATAAAGCAAACAGACAAAATTTATAAAAAAGCTAAAATTGGTAAAATTAAAAAAATTAATTCAGATTATATCTTTTGTAAGTTTGAAAATAGATGTATTACTACAAATAAAAATATATTTCTATATGATGATCACGAGCACCTCAGTTATTTTGGAGCGACTTTGATAATGAATAAAATAATTGAAGATTTAAATTTAGAGAATTAAGGTAAAAAAATGTTAGATGAAATTAAAAAAAAGATTGCAAAGCTTAAAAATGAAAAAATTAATAGATTTTTTAGCAATGTAAGAGAATACGATTTTGAGGAGTATACCGAGCATCTTAAAAATAAAAAATTTGCACTAGAGTGTGTTGAAAACTTGTTTAATGGGGATATTTTTATTCTAAGAAATACACTAGATAAAACATTTATTGATAATTCAATTAATAAACTTCAACAATTTTATACTAACAATTCCCCTATATCGCCTAAAATTCTCGAAGGTTGTGAAAATGGTTTTTATATATCTAACAATACTGAAACTGGTTATAGGACAGTCGACAGATCATTTTATTTTTTTTCTTGGAATCAAGACAAACTTAAAATTTATAACGAAGTTTTAAAAATTTATAAAAAACTTAAAGTACTTAATGGATTATCACCAAATGATGTATCGAACAATACTCCAAAAAAAGGCATTGTTGAAAGATTACACGTTATTCATTATCCTCTAGGTGGGGGTGAAATAAGTAAACATACAGATCCGGTTAATATAAGTATAATTAATCATGGAATTTTTGGATCTGAATTTGGAACTGACTATGATGCTGGAGGTTTTTATTTAATAAGCGCTGATGGAAAAAAAGTAGAAATAGATCAAAAAGTAAATAAAGGTGACTCTGTTATTTTTTTTCCCGGACTTATCCATGGTGTTGACCCTGTTTATTTAGGTGATAAAAAATTAGATACAAAATCTAAATTTGGGAGATGGTATTTCAATTTTCAAAATGTTGAAACTCATGAAGTCAAAAATAGACAAGTAACATTAGCTGTAGAATAATATTATAATTTTTTAAAAAATTAATTAATTCTTTTCCATGAACTTAATCCAATCAAGGAATTAATAAAACCGCTTATACGATAATATCTATATTTTAATAACTTAAAGTCAAATTTTAAAAGATAAATAAATAGCATGACTATATCTTTGAAAAAAAAAGGTAAACATTTATGTAAAGCATTAAAAAATCCAAAATTCTTTTTATAAAAATAAAACTGAGACCAGGTATAATGCCATGCTCTTAAATATTTAATTTCAATGATATCCTCAGAAGATGTTCCTTGATTATGGGAAATCACAACTTCGGGAATAAAATAAACAT
>MDTD01122115.1_pt1 | contig 27248 bp, 33 predicted proteins | sample 811221 | NCBI WGS metagenome assembly MDTD01 (sample SAMN05326646, study PRJNA326480) | marine metagenome | isolation source: seawater | place: Pacific Ocean: South West | collected 2011 | reverse complement strand
GTGGTGCTGCTGCTCTGAGTGGTGCTGCTGCTCTGAGTGGTGCTGCTGCTCTGAGTGGTGCTGCTGCTTTGCGTGGTGCTACTGCTCGGCGCAGTGCTCGTGGAACTTTGCGTAGTGCTGCTACTCGGAGCCGCACTACTAGATGGCGAAGGATTATGCTGCGGGCATATGCAACTGCTTTGAGTGTTTCTACCTCCATTATACCAGTTCAAGAAAAGCTGCGCGTGAGGTATAGCTGGAGCACTAGCACAACCGCACGGATCGCCTTGGCAAACACCATCAATAATCGCCGCCTTGTAAGTTATTACGTCACCGACTTTACCTTGGCACTGCCACTCATTGAAAGCTGTAACGCCGTAACTGGAAGCGTTAACTGTTCCCGCTAAAACAGAAGCTGATAATTGACAATCAGTAGCTGTTTCATTTGTAGTTATTTTATTTGTAGAACAATTTACCGTAGTAGTAACGCTTCTAATACAATAAAAATCATGACAATTAGAACCTGGACTTGTTGAGCTAGCGGCTATAACAGAAGAAACGCCGCCTTGAGTGGAAGTAGCATCAAAAGTGCACACCTCAACAGTAAACGGCATCGCTCCGAAAGCGGGCGCGGTGACTGTAGTTCCGTATACTGCATCAGTAAAACTCCAACCACCACAATCTGAGTAATTCCTGAGTTTAGCAGCCGCTGATGGCACGTACCAAGGCAAGCCGTCAATGAGCAGCATTTCGCCAACACATTCATCACCGTAAAGCGCAGGGTTTTTGGGCCAAAACAAATTAGCGTAACGCTGCTCCACAGCGTTAGGCGCTCTAGTGGTAACACTAGAAGCGTTTACGATAACGGTGTAATGCTCTTTGCCATCGCAACCAATTGCATTAGTAACAAAAAGCCTGTTTGTGGTGCTTACTGTTGGGTCGCACTCAGGAGGGCAGCATTCAGCTTGTGAAGCTGTGGCACAATCATTTGCTCCCCAAATCGCTGTTTGACCAGCTAGGTTTGAGGGGCAGGCTGGAGGAGCAGGAGAACACCTACTTGACTGACTACTACTGGTTTGCGACTGGCTTGCTTGTGATGTTAAATCAGCACAGGGAGTTATGTTACAATCAGTTGTTGCATTTATTATTCCGCTTACTTGAAAGATATCACCAGAACAAATCCTGCTGGTGTGCATTTCTGAACCAGCGCCATCGTTAACGCTAGCACCGTCACAAGTGTTAATATCTATTTTTACGTCTGATATTCTTGCAAACGCAACAGAGAGCCTTGAGTTGCCATTGTAATCACAATAATCATAGTTTGAGTCTGGATAAGTGCTAATATTATCACTGGCTACATACTCTGCGGCAAATACCAAAGTTTGAGGGCTACCATCAAGCCCTGTTATGTCTACGGAATTTGGAACTATGAGATTGCTGGAAGTAGAGCCAGCGCTCTGATTTAGTGAAATTTCTACTTGAGATTGACTTGGGTCTAAGCCTTCTACGTACTTAGGAAAGTATTCACCATAGCCGTAGCTGTCGAACATTTTATAACCGCTGATAACTTTGCCAGCACTCTGCGCTTCACCTGATGTATAAACGTGGTCATGATTATGCACCGCAGAAAGAAGAGGGACTCCTTTTTCTAATAACGGGTTAACCTGAAAGACCCACTGGTCCGAACTGTTTTTGCGTATATAATGTTGACCAAGGATTTCGTTATCGGCGTAAAAACCGTAATCGTCATAAGTCCACCCGCCTACTTGGCTTGCTTCCTGATCAGTGATCGAATTATAAGTCCAACCACAAACATTAGTTATGCCTGCGGGGCTTCCTCCTGCGTCAGCAGCAGCTATGGTTTGAGACACAATAGTGCCTATGTCACCAGTTGATGAAGCGCCACTAACGCTAACCGCATGATACTCAATATCATACGTAACAGACATACTGTATTGGGTGGCGCTTTCTATGCTGGTGAAATTATTGCCAGATAGTTGGCTACCACCGTCAGAGGCTGTATGAGTAACACCTTGGGTGCAAACCTGACAATTTTGACCCAAGCTATTACCATTGAAACCACCGCTAGCTATTTGGTTTTCCCAGCTATTTCGGGCTGCGGTTTGAGTCGTTCCAGAAGCGTAAACCCAAATGCCTTGATTACCAGTCGGAACTATTTCAGAGTAATAAGTCACAGACCCGTAGGTGGGCGTGAAGGCGTAAGTTATAGTAGAGTGTTTTGAAATTAAACCATCAGGACAGCCGCCGTACCTAGCATTATAACAGTCCAGAGCTCTCTGTTCCGCTTCAGTAGCGCTTACAGTAGAAATTCCTGTTATTGTAGATAGTAGAGACATTCCCTTGTTCCTCTAGCAGTAGCTAAAGTTTTTACACAAAGGATAGAAAAAATGAAGAAAAAAAGCCCCTTTAAGGCTCAATCACAAAAAAAACAGCATCTCCTTCGGCAAACTCAATTTTATGACTAGGCCATTTATTTTTCAGCAAGTTTATATTGTCTTCTGTAAGAAACTCTCCAATTGACAGATATTCCTTACTAGCCGCTTCGGTTCTAGCTCTTCTTGTGCATCCACACCCTTGGTTCAGGGTTGACACTAGGTTTACGAAGTTGAGAAGCCTCTCGTTTGAGGTTTTCGTGAATTCATGCATTTCTGCTACAAATTCTGCGAAATTGCTAAATTTTTTAACCATCTTAAAATTTTTCCTCTAAATGATTGTAGATTATTAAAGGTACTACCACCAAAAATGGAAAGTAGCTCCAATTGTTAAAACCACTAATTATTACACTAATCCAAACCGACAAGCACAACGGGCAAGTAATTAATCTGATAAAAAACGAATTGTATTTTAATAACAGAAAATCTGTATATCTCATTTGATAAGAAACTTCTGAGCTAGCTTTTTTGTATTCTCTAGCACCAAAAGCAATATCTAGCCCCAACACCTCCAGATACTCTACCAAAGCGTTACTCCTGAACCACACCAATAGAATTACTGTGATGAGCGTACTGAAGAACGCGATATCGAAGATATAGTTTTGTTCCATATTTTATCATAAATATGATTAAATATTTTATCTAAGAAAAAACAGCGAGCGTAGCGAGCAAAAACAAAGCCCGCAGGGCTTAAACCCCGCGAGCTCCGTGGATAGTCTTATGATACTTTAAACTAAAATATTGTCAATCAATTGGCTGTATGACTCCAGAGCTACCAAAGCCTCCTTCGCCCCTTTCCGAGTCAGACAAACCGTCTTCTATCCACTGAATATCGTGACATTTTTCGATAATCAATTGAGCAATCCTATCACCTCTTGATATTGAAAATTTATTTCTAGAGCCAAACGCTGACTCATAAGCAGAGCCTTTTTTATTATTACTGAAAAGAGCCTCTGGTAAATTGAAGTTGATTAAAACAACCCCGATTTCACCCCTGTACCCAGAGTCTATAACGCCAGCTAAAACATCTATTCCACTTTTCACCGCTAACCCGCTTCTAGGAGCAACCCTAGCATAATAGCCATTTGGTACTTCTATGGATATGCCAGTAGGAACGATAGCTCTTTGCATTGGGGCTATAATCATGTCTCTAGTGGCATAAAGGTCATACCCCGCATCGCTTTCGTTTGCTCTAGAAGGTAAAACGGCGGCTTTGTTAAGCTTATTGATTTTTATTTGCACAAAATAATTTAACGTTTTCTTGTACATTTTCAAATTTAGAGTTAAGATATTTTGTGACTGTTTTTGAAGCTTCCATTACCCTGTACGCTTGGTTTGCCGAAAACGATACTTTTCAGATAGCGCAGCTTTCTCGCGCTATGATAGGCAAAGAAAGAAAAGGGTGCTCGGACGCAGAATTAGAAGCTTCTTTCAGGTGTGCTTTGGGTCAGCTTGAAAAAATGGAGTTAATTAAAAAGGCTGAAGCTGGAGATACGGAGGTTTGGGTTCTACAAAAAAACTATCTAACCGTAGAACAGGATGTAAAAATTTCCGCTGACACAGCCCTAGCTATCTCAGAAGTGATTAATAATTTCTGTAAAATAGTTGACGATTACAAAGATGAATGCGACCCATCCTCAATAACAGAAAAAGACGTTCAAAATCTAGTCCACATTTGTAGCTACTTTATGAGCAAAAAGTAAGATGCGAAAAAAACAAGTAATCGGAGTTTCAGGTGTCGCTGGCTGCGGCAAAGATTTGTTTTCAAGTTCCATTGAACAGGAGTTAACTTCAAAAGGCTTTAAAGTTAGAAAAATAAGCCTCGCCGCCGCACTTAAATCAGAAGTGCGTCGGTGGTGTGTAGAAAACTATGGTATCGACTCCATAGATTGCACTAGAGAAGATAAAGAGAAAATTAGAGATTTCCTCGTTTTTCACGGCACAACAAAACGAAACACCTCAAAAGGAAGACACTGGATTGATGTAATAGACTCAATAATCAGGATGGAAAAAGATAATTATGATTATTTTATCATCTCAGATGTTAGGTATGATGATTATGAGAAAGATGAGGTTTACTGGTTACAAGAAGAACTAAATGGGGTACTAGTGCATGTGCAGCTTTACTGGGTCGAGCAAAGATTAAACGGTCATAAAAAAGTTTTTCAACAGCCCGTGAACTCAGAAGAAGCCCGAAATGATCCCAAATTACTGCAAAAATGCGACTATGACGTAACTTGGGAAAAATTTTCTGATATAAATAAAGATAAATATACAAAAGAATATGCCGTCAAATTCGTAGAGTGGCTAACTCTGGGTGATGGCGCACAAGGGTAACTGGAAAAATATCAAGGATTTACTATCGACTTCTTCAGCGAGTGGAGGTCGAGGTGTTACCCCTATATTAATCCACTGGAACGACTTTCCTGTAAGAGCTAAACCCCAAACAGGAGATTTTTTTGGGGCTTCTGATCACGAATTTTCTTACATAGTAACTCTAATAAAGAAAAGAGGTAAGTATCAAGCTGACCTTCATTTTTACATACTAGATTTCGGCAAAGAAACCCCTCTCATAACTGAAACAAAACATTTCGGGCGTTATCAATTTAAAGATTTAATAGATTTCGTTAGTACGCCCAGTAAAATTTTTAACCTAAAAAAGAAACACAAAAACGTGCGCCTTTACTCTCAGGTTAGAATGACAGAAAAAGAATTCGAAAACGAAGTGGAATTATGCAGAGGAAAACAGACCTAGAATTAGTAGAGGGCATAAAAAACAAAAACTGTAGCGAATGCTTGCAAGAGTTATTTGATAGGCATTCTGGTATATGTGTTGATGTATGCTCTAAATACACAGGAGCCCTAATCAAAAACAGTGTTATCCTGAGCGATATACTAGAGCAAAAAGAATACATTATTTACAAATCAGCGATGTCCTATGACCCCACGAAAGGGTCGAAATTTTCAACTTGGCTTGCGAATCAAATGAGATATTTTTGCCTGAACTCGATGAATAAAAACAGGTTAGTAGCTACAGACGAAGAATCAATGAACTGCATTGTTCACACAAAGGGCTTGAGCTTACACAGTCAAGAAGCCTCGCTAGATGATAAGGTAGATTTCATTAAGAATATACTTTCTCAAGTAAAAGACAAAAGAGTTAAGGAGATATTTAACATAAGATATTTCAACGGGGCCATTAAAAAAACACCTTGGGCAAAAATAGCAAAAGAATTAGGTGTCAGCACTCAAACCGCAATAAACCTGCATAATAAGACTATAACTCTAATAAAAAGAAAAATGACCACCAAAGATAATACTGCTTTGGACATTATTTAAGTTGACAGCTTGACAAGAAACATATACCTTTGATGAGTCATGAGTAACTCTGAACAGAACAATAATAGTGACTGGAAAGAGCGCGAAATTGGAGCGTTCTGGAAGAGAGAGAGCTCGAATCAGAAATACCTAAGCGGTAAAATCAAGGTCGGCGGCGAAGAAGTCGGTGTCGTGGTTTTTACGAATAGGTACAAAGAGGAGGGCAGTAAGCAACCTGACTTTCGAGTTTATCTTGAAAGACAGCGCGAAGATCAGCCAGCCACAGCTACCGCAACGCAAGCCTCGGAAGAGGATGATTTGCTATAGTTGGTTTCTCTCGCCAACTTAAACAAACAGACTCTTTGGGGGTTGCCTTTTCTACCTCCAAAGGGTTTTTTACAATTTTTAAATGAAAACATTACCTTTTAACTTAGTTGTTAACCCAGTAAGCTTTGGGCAAGTTTCCACGGCTATCCTTAGAGAGCTTAAAGAGAGAAAGCAGGATATCATACTGTCTCCAATAGCTAATCAGTTTGATCTTTCGGCTCAACCAGAAAACCCAGAGTTTCAAGAGTGGCTCCAAGAAGCGATAGATGGCTTTACCTCAAAGCATTCTCGCAAAAACAGGGTGTTCAAACTATGGCATCTAAGCGGCTCACTAGAGTCATTCAGTGATGAGCAGATTCTATTTTCTTTTTATGAGCTAGACAACCCAACCAGAGAAGAGATTAACATTGTTAAGAATAATTATAAAGTAATCTTCTCCTGCAAAGAAACAGTTGAAAAGTTTCAGTCTTTGGGCTGCAAAAACGTAGACTATCTACCCTTGGGTTTTGATAGCCATAACTTTTACAAAACGAACAAACAGTATTTCACTGATGGTAGAATTACGTTTACCATCGTAGGTAAGTTCGAGTCAAGAAAAAATCATGAAAAAATGGTTAAAGCTTGGCTCAAAAAATACGGCAACAACAGAAAGTATTCTTTACAGTGTGCTATGTGGAACCCCTTTTTAAAACCAGAGCAAAACAATCAAATTGCTCAAGGCTTAATGGGTGGTCAGAATTATTTTAACGTCGTGTTCTCTGGGTACATGCACAAAAACGAAATGTATAATGATTTTTTAAATAGCTCTGATATTGTACTTGGAATGTCAGGTGGCGAGGGTTGGGGTCTTCCAGAGTTTCAGTCTGCTTGCTTAGGTAAACACGCCGTACTGCTTAATGCTTCAGCTTACAAAGACTGGGCTAACGATAAAAACGCTGTGCTAGTTGAGCCTTCAGGCAAAAGAGACGTTTATGATGGTATGTTTTTTCATGAAGGTCAGCCATATAATCAAGGTCAAGTCTATGATTTTAATGAAGACGATTTTATAAGCGGCTGCGAGGAGGCAATTAAAAGAGTAGAGTCTTCTCGTAATAATTCAGAAGGCGAAAAACTTAAAGATCAGTTTACTTATTCCAAAATGGTAGATTCTATTGTGGGTCACATGTAAAATGCCAATCTATCAATTCATACACCCAGATACCGAAGAGGTAATTGAGTTAGTGCAAAGCATGAAAGAAGACCATGTTTACATTGACGAAAAAGGTGTCGAATGGAAAAGAGTCTGGAATATCCCTCAAGCCTCCTTTGACACGCAGGTAGATGCCAACGACAAAAACGCTTGGATGCGTAAAATGGAAAACAAAAGAACCACTGTTGGAGACATGGCCGCGCAAGGAGAAGAGTTAAGCAGGAAAAGGGCTGCTCAAAACGGAGGAGAAGACCCAGTGCGTAGAAAATACTTTGATGACTGGAGCAAAAAACGCAAAGGCAAAAAGCATCCGAGTGACCCCAAAGGCGGGGGTAAAATCTACTAATACACATTTCAAAAGCTCTGCGTAAAAAAATTTAACGTAGAACATTTTTTCATTGAACCGTCACCAAGAAGGTTGTAATATTAAGCAACTTCTTATGAATGATGAACCAATTTTAAGAGAGAACGAAGATAGATTTGTTATCTTCCCAATCAAACACCACGACATCTGGGATTACTACAAAAAAGCCGAAGCAAGCTTCTGGACCGCTGAAGAACTAGATTTATCTGAAGACGTAGAGCAATATGCTAAGTTGAGTGATGGAGAAAGGCATTTCGTTAATAACGTATTAGCTTTTTTTGCTGCTTCTGATGGCATTGTTAACGAAAACTTAGCGGAGAATTTTGTTTCAGAAGTCCAGTATGCAGAGGCTAAATTTTTCTATGGTTTTCAAATCATGATGGAAAACATTCATAGCGAAACTTACTCTCTCCTGATCGATACTTATATTAAGAACCCAGAAGAACAAATTAAATACTTCAAAGCTATAGAAACTATCCCCTGTGTTAAGAAGAAAGCCGAATGGGCGCTTAATTGGATCGATTCTCCAAGTTTTGCCGAAAGACTGATAGCATTTGCCGCCGTCGAGGGAATCTTTTTTAGCGGCAGCTTTTGCTCTATTTTCTGGCTCAAGAAAAGAGGGTTGATGCCAGGTCTTAGTTTTAGCAATGAGTTAATCTCCAGAGACGAGGGGCTTCACTGCGACTTTGCGTGTCATTTGCACAACAACCACGTAATAAACAAAGTACCAAAAGAAAAGATTGTAGAAATTATATCTTCTGCTCTTGAAATAGAAAAAGAATTCATAACTGAGTCATTACCTGTTGATCTTATCGGAATGAACTGCACGCTAATGAAGCAGTATTTAGAATTTGTTACGGATCGTTTGCTGATGGACTTACAATGCGATAAGTTATTTAACGTCGAAAATCCTTTCGATTTCATGCAGAACATTGCGCTTGAAAATAAAACAAATTTCTTTGAAAAGCGCGTCGGAGAATACTCTAAAGCGGCTGTAGGCAGCAAGTCTGAAGAGAACGAGTTAAATTTTGATATGGAGTTTTAAATATGGAAGTAGTAAAGAGAGACGGAAGCGCAGAGCCCGTAAAGCTTGATAAGATTACAGCAAGAATCAAGAAACAAACTTGGGAGCTCAACGCAGATTATATTGATTATATGGAGGTGGTCAAAAAGACCATCTCTGGCCTACATGACGGCATAACAACTACGGAGCTCGATAACCTTGCGGCAGAAACAGCCGCAAGTATGACATCTTCACACCCAGACTATTCGCTGCTTGCGTCTAGGATCGCTATCACAAGACTCTACAAGTCTGTGCCAAAACCTTTTTCAAAGAATGCTAAAAAGATTTATGACGCTGGTTTTTTGTGTGATGAAATCTATGAGCTTATCAAAAATAACGCTCGTAAGATTAACTCAATGATAGTAACAGACAGAGATTACAATATTGATTACTTTGGCTTTAAAACCCTAGAGAGAAGCTATCTATTAAAGGTAGACGGTAAAATCAGCGAAACGCCTCAACACCTTTATATGAGAGTTGCTTTGGGTATTTGGGGGGATGACTGGGAGAACGTTCAGAAAACCTACGACATGCTTTCTGAGGGGTACTTTACACACGCAACCCCAACTCTGTTTAACGCTGGTACTCGCAGGAGTCAGCTTGCCTCTTGCTTCTTAATCGGAAACAAAGGTGACAGCATAGAGGGGCTCTTTGATACCGTAAAAGATATTGCTCAAATATCTAAATGGGCTGGGGGAGTTGGGCTTCACGTTCATGATGTTAGAGCAAAAGGAAGCTTTATCAAAGGCACGGGCGGCAAATCTGACGGCCTCGTGCCAATGATGAAAACCTATAACGAAGTAGCACGCTGGATCAACCAAGGCGGCAAAAGAAAAGGCTCATTTGCTATGTACCTTGAGCCTTGGCATGGTGATATTTTTGAGTTTGTTGAGTTAAGAAAGAACCACGGCAAAGAAGAAATGCGAGCTAGAGATTTATTTCTAGCCATATGGACGCCAGACCTGTTTATGAGAAGGGTTGAGAACGATCAAGATTGGAGCCTATTCTGCCCTAACGAAGCAAAAGGACTGTCTGACGTTTATGGCGATGATTTTGAAAAGCTTTATACCAAATATGAGTCAGAAGGTTTAGCTAAAAAAACAGTAAAAGCTAGAGAACTTTGGGGGCATATACTTAAAGCTCAAATAGAAACTGGCACTCCATATATTTTATACAAGGACGCTTGCAACCAGAAGTCAAATCAAAAAAATATAGGAACAATTAAATCTAGTAACCTTTGCACTGAGATTATAGAGTATTCGGACGACAAAGAGCAAGCGGTTTGTAACCTAGCAAGCATTGCTCTTAACAAATTTGTAGAGATACCCACTGGCCCGCTGCGATCAAAAGACAAGCAAATAAGGACTTACGATTTAGACGGCTTAGAAGCTTGCGCTTACCAAGTGGCATTAAATCTTAATAGAGTAATTGATGTTAATTTTTACCCAACCAAGGAAACTAAAAAGTCCAATATGCGTCACAGGCCAATCGGCATTGGGGTACAAGGGTTGGCTGACACATTTGCTCTACTCGGTTTTGCTTTCGACTCTGAGGAAGCCAAAGATTTGAACAAAGAGATATTTTCTGCAATTTACCACGGAGCTATGAGAGCATCTGTTGATGCAGCAAAGAAAGACGGTCCTTACGAAACTTTCAAAGGCTCTCCGCTTTCTCAAGGGGTATTTCAGTTTGATATGTGGGGCGTAGAACCAAGCGATATTTGGGACTGGGAAGAGCTTAAAAAGCTCGTTAAAAAACACGGAGCCAGAAACTCATTACTCTTAGCTCCAATGCCAACAGCGTCAACCGCTCAAATATTAGGCAATAACGAGTGTTTTGAGCCTTTTACCACTAACCTCTATAAAAGAAACACTCTTGGTGGAGAGTTTGTAGTTATCAACAAACATCTTATTGAAGACTTGATTAATCTTAACCTTTGGGATGAAGACATGAAGCTAAAGCTTTACGAAGGTAATGGCTCTATTCAGCATATAGAAAGAATTCCAGAGCAGGTAAGAGAGCTTTACAAAACTGTTTGGGAGCTATCACAAAAAACCGTGATTGATTTAGCTGCTGACAGAGGTGCTTATATTTGTCAGTCTCAATCAATGAACCTATTTATTCCAGACGTAAATCTTGGTAAATTAAACTCTGCTCATTTTTATGGATGGAAAAAAGGCTTGAAAACTGGAATGTATTACCTAAGAACCCAAAGCAAAGCCACAGCGCTAAAAGGTTTAGGTGTCGATTTGTCACAAAAAGATAAAGATAACGAGCAAATAGCGTGCTCTATAGATAATCCTGAAGATTGTGAAGCTTGCGGCTCCTAGTTCTGTGTAATAATAGGTAATGGAAAACCCACAATTAGTTATTAACATCTGTTTTGGTGTCATAACCTTCTTAGCTGGTTGGGGCGTCAAAGTAATTTTCGGCCTCCTAAATAAGATCGAAGACAACCATAAAGAAAACATCTCTAATCTTCAAGAAGAGAATAGAAAAACACAAGATGATCTAGTGGCCCTAGCTCTATCCATACCTGAAAAATACCTAAGAAAAGATGATTTTGTCAGCTTTGCTGAAAGAATGGACGAGAGATTTGACAAGATAGACGAAAAGCTTGACAGGCTAAACAAATAGCGCCACAATACCTTGTGGATATTAATCATGAAAACATGATGTATATACCGCCCGAAGTAGAGGTTTGTCTCTTCGGGCTTCAAGACAATTTGGGGCAATTTCTAAAGCATGAATTAGTCATGCGTAAAATACCTAACTTTTCACCCACAGAGGAATTATTTAACCCTAGACACGGTGATTTGATGCTTCATCTAGCGGAAGGGCTAAGACCAAGAGCGTTTTTAAATTGTATAGATGATCCTCAAATTTTAGTGAATTTATGCGAATGTTGTGTAAAGTATGATACTAGATTCATCCATATGGGCAAAAAACACACGGATATACCTAAAATGTTTAGTATCCACAATTTTGCATCAATCCAATATGATGAACCTGACATTGCAATGGTTAAAAAAGTAATGGATAACTTGGATCATGTGATCGGTTTCCATACCTATAAAGAAGGTAAGTTCACAACAATAAATTAATTAAGCTTAATTATGAAAGAAGACAATAATATCACCAACTGGTGGGAAAAAGATGACGACGATTTGAACGTCAACGAAGAGGCTTCGGAGCAGGTTGAAGAGACCACAGAAGAAGCTGTCGAAGAGGTTGAAGAGGTCGTAGAGGAAGAGGTTGAAGAAGAAGTGGTTGAGGCTGTTTCTGATCACTCTGGCGATTATGAATTACATGGTAGCGATAGTGATTTAGTTAATCACGTAGCAAACTCGATTCATGGTCTTGGCAAAACGGTTACTATTCGTGACAATCACGAAGACCTTAGCGGTGGTAAAGTAATCATTCTTTGCGGAGACAACTGGGACGCTTTTGTTCACGCTCTTAAAGTAAATGAATCTTCAAAGAGCTTGGTAATTCAATTCCAACATGATGTGGAGCATAAAGCTGCTGAAACTGGTTTCACAACTGGAGCTCACGTTATTCCCTATACCTTGGGAGAAAACAAAACGAAAGTAGCTAAAAAAGCTCTACATAGATTGTAAATGCACACGGTCTTTACAAATGGTTGTTTCGACATCCTACATAAAGGCCACGTACAACTTTTAGAGTTTTGCAAAAATTACAAGGGAGTGTCCTTCGGTGGGCACTCCCTTTTTCCTCGTGTTGTTGTCGGTTTAAATAGCGATTCCAGCGTAAAACGATTAAAAGGCAATTCTAGACCTATAAACAACCAAGAAGATAGAGCTTATGTTTTACAGTCACTTGAATGGGTTGATGAAGTTCTAATATTCGATGAGGATACGCCTTACGAATTGATAAAAAAAGTTAAACCAGATTATATAGTAAAAGGCGGCGATTACAAAAAAGAAGATGTCGTTGGAAATGATCTTGCAGAAGTTGTGATTTATAATTATATTGATGGGTATTCTACCACGAATATAATAAGTAAATCTCAAAATGACTCATAGCAGGTTAAAATACGACCCCAAAAAGTGCAGATCATTTAGGATTGGTTGCGATATGGGCGACCAAATATACTCCCTAATGATCGCCAAGAAAATGGGCACTAAGGCGTACTACGTAGATGGAGATGGCGCTGTCTACAACGGAAGGGACGGAAAAGATTACATTGTAGCTTGGGAGTCAAAGTTCAACTGGGAAGGTGCAGATTTCTTACTGCCACTATTTAAGCATCAAAGTTATTTAGACACCGTAGAGTTGTACAAAGATCAAGATTATGATATAAACTACGGAGAGTGGGACGTTGGCGTTCCTGTAGGCTGGGGTACTAATTTAGTAGATTTTCATGGCTGTAAATTTAACCTAGAAGTAGAAGAGCTAAATGACCCTTGGCTTGAAGCTCCCAAGATAACAGAAGGCCCCTACAAAGACGCTCAAATAATTATCAACAGAAGCCCAAGGCATCAAGGCAACCCTGATTTTTTCAAAGCACTGAATAGACTAGGGATACCTGAAAGAGTGGTTTTTGTCGGCCTCCCAGAAGAGTACCAGTCTTTCATTTCAGAATTTAACTTCACTTGCTCCTTCTTCTCCTCAAAGAATGCGCTTGAAATGGCCAAGATGATCAACACCGCCGATATTTTTATGGGCAATCAATCTTTAGCTTGCTCTATGGCTATAGGTCTAGGTAAAACTTGCTTCATAGAAGAAGGCAGAAACTCCGCTAATTACATATTTCATCATAGAAAAAATATCTTTTACGTATAATGAAAAAAGCAGTCACAACCCTGCATACTCCTTGGAGCTATCAAGAGCTAGCAGACCTAACAAACCCTAACAAACAAAGGTATTGTGACAAGCATGGTTACGACTTTATACCTCACTTTACTAACTTTAATTTCGAGAAATATTACATTGATAAAAACAAACCAATAGGAATGTCTAATTGGCACGGAGGCTTTGAAAAGATAGGTCTTGTTTTAAACCTTCTGAAAAGTGGTAAATATGATTGGGTGTTCTGGCTGGGTACAGACACTTTAATCACTAATTTTGACATAAAGATAGAAGAGGTGATAGACAATGACTACCACTTTATAGTAGCCAACGATTGCAACGAGTGGAACTCGGATTCCTTTTTGGCAAGAGCAACACCAGAAGGCATAGCTTGGATGGAGCATCTGGATAACTGCACTAGGCAATATATATCTCACGTATGGGGCGAGCAACAAGCCATGATTGAGCAGAGAGATAAGTTTAAAGACATTATCAAAGTCGTACCTCAAGAGTTGATTAACTCTTATGAGTACAGCCTTTACAGCACCCCACAGCATCAAGCTGGCAGAGACATACTGGGTAACAATGGTAGGTGGACTATGGGTCACTACGTTGTTCATTGGCCAGGCACCAGCTTAGGGCACAGAATACAATTAGCTAACAAATATTTAAAAGACTGCGTAATAGGCGATGATTGACCAAGACCTACAAAATATTTTGTCTCTGGTAGACCAGTACATAAATAAAAAACACAACTCAAAACAATGGGTTGCTGGTCAAGATTGGGTTCAGTATGCTGGGCCTTACTTTTCTTCACTAGAGTACACCAAAGCTATAGAATCCCTACTTAGCGAATGGCTAGTAATGGGCGTGGACTCATTAAAATTTGAGCAGAAGTTTCCCAAAAAGTTTGACAAAAACTTTGGCATTTTAACCAATAGCGGCTCTAGCTCAAACCTGTTAATGATGTCTACTTTGGCGTCCACAAGGCTATATAATTTTCCTAAAGGAACCAAAGTAATCACGCCAGCAGCAGGGTTTCCAACCACTCTTAATCCAATTATACAAAACGGATTCGAGCCTGTATTCGTAGATGTTGAACTAGACACTCTTAACTTAAAAACAGACGAGCTAGAAGACGCCGCCAAGTCAGGCGCAAAAGTAATAACCTTTGCTCATGTACTTGGTAATCCGCCGAATATGGATGAGGTCATGGATGTAGTGAAAAAGTACAACCTAGTGCTTCTAGAGGACTGCTGTGATGCTTTAAACTGTTTCTACAAAGGTAAGCCTTTAGGTTCTTTTGGAGAAATGGCTAGCTGCTCTTTTTACCCAGCGCACCACATGACTATGGGCGAAGGTGGGTTCGTAGCTTGCAATACAAAACAACAAGAGACTATCGCCAGAAGCCTAAGAGAGTGGGGTAGAGGTTGTTTCTGCGTAGGCAAGAAGGCTAATTTACTAAAAAATGGCTCATGCGGAAAACGTTTTTGTAATTGGCTACCAGAAATGCCAGAAGAAATTTTTGATCACAAATATGTTTATGAAGAAATAGGTTACAACCTCAAACCCATAGAGCTTCAGGCTTCTATGGGGCTAGTTCAGTTGAATAAGCTCAATGAAATAACTGAATTACGAAAACAAAACCACACCACTTTAAAAGCAATATTCAAGCCATACGAAGAATACTTTAAGCTGCCCGAAGCAACTATGGGTGCTGATGTGAATTGGTTTGCCTTCGCTGTAACAGTTAAAGACAACCCTTTCTTCAATAGGACTAAATTTGTTAATTTTTTAGAAGATCACAAAATACAAACAAGACCTTATTTTGCTGGCTGTATTCTTTTGCAGCCCGCTTATAGCGGTTTTTACAATGGAGATATTAGAAAAAGATTCCCAAATGCGGTAAAATCTACTACAAACACGTTTTTCTTAGGCACTAGCCCAGTTATAACTCAAAAGCAACTGAGCTACATTAACGAAGTGGTCGATAAGTTCTTTTCTCAGCTAATTTACTAAAATGAAAGTTGTATATATCACAGGTTGCTTGGGGTTCATAGGGGCATATGTAACTAGGCTTTGCTTAAACAAAGGTTGGTACGTTAAAGGCGTAGATAAAATTACCTACGCTGCAAACGCCGACCTTCTTGAAGAGTTTAAAAATTTTCCTAACTTCTCTTTTGTTGAGGAAGACATCAATGATTTGAAGTTTCTGTACGATTGTGATTATGTAATTAATGTCGCAGCAGAGACCCACGTAGGCAACAGCATTGTAGATAGTAATGATTTTGTTCATTCTAATGTTAATGGTGTTCATAATCTATTAGAGCTTATCAGGAACTACAGGCAGGAAGGAAAGGGTTTACCCACGTTTTTGCATTTTAGCACTGACGAAGTTTATGGAGATATTAACGAAGGAGCTCACACAGAAAAAGATTTGCTCAAGCCCTCTAACCCATACTCAGCAACTAAAGCGGCAGCGGACATGCTGATTCTAGCTTGGGCTAGAACTTATGGTTGCCCATACGTTATTGTAAGACCAACAAACAATTACGGAATAGGGCAATATGTAGAGAAGCTCGTCCCTAAAACTTGCAAGTATTTGAAATTGGGCAGAAAAATCCCTCTCCACAATAATGGGACTCCAGTTAGAAACTGGCTACACGCTGAAGATACGGCCAGTGCGATCACTACAATAATTGAATCGAATGTCGAAAATGAAATATACAATATAGCAGGAGGGTTTGAACAACCGAATTTGGATGCTGTATCAAAAATAATTTCAAGCTACGTAGGAGTTGAAGACTACTCTATTGAAGACTATATTGATGTTTCTTTTTCAAGAAAAGGTCAGGATGTAAGGTACGCCTTAAACGACAGCAAGTTGAAAGGTCTTGGGTGGAAGCCCACAAAGTTTTACGATAACGAAATACCCGCTATAGTAGACTACTACAAGAAAAATTTTATATGGTAATTTACATAGATATAGACGAAACTATATGCCACAGCCCTGACGTACCCGATTACACAGTCAGTTATCCTATCTCAAAAAACATACAAAAAGCCAATAAATTGTATGAAGAAGGTAACACTATAGTATATTGGACTGCTAGAGGCAGCGGTACAGGCAAGGATTGGGAGCAACATACAAAGAATCAATTCAAAGAATGGGGCGTCAAATACCACGATATTAAGTTTGGTAAGCCAGTGTATGATCTTTTTATTGACGACAAAAATCTTAGCACTGAGGATTGGATGAAAGAATGAAAAAACAGATATTTCACAACTTATTTGTGCTAGAGCTAGCTAATAATCACTGGGGTTCCCTGCGCCGTGGGAAGCAGATTATTAAGCAGTTTGCGACCATTGCTAAAAAGAACAATGTAAAAGCAGCGATTAAGCTTCAGTTTAGAGACGTTAAAAACTTTATCCACAAAGACTACCTAAATGAAGGTAAAGGGTCAGAATTAACAGACCTACCAAAAAGAAGTAGGTATATACAGAAAACAGCTAAAACTCAACTCTCTTCTGAAGATTTTGCTAAACTTATAGATTACATTAGAAAACATGATTGCATACCAATGACAACGTGTTTTGACGAAAAATCAGTTGACTGGGCTGTTAGCATGGATATTCCTATCATAAAGATAGCGAGCTCTGACATCAACGATTGGATTCTTCTTAACAAACTTGCTAAAGCAAAAAAACCAGTAATACTTTCAACTGGAGGAGCAAAAGAAAAGCAGGTTGATGATGTGGTTAAATTTTTTACCAACAGGAGAATCCCATTAGCCATTAATCATTGCGTGTCTAAGTACCCAAGTGAGGATGACGAGCTTGAATTAGATCAAATTGATTACCTAAAATCAAAGTACCCAAACGTAACTATCGGCTTGTCCACCCATGAGTACGGCGACTGGCATTCCTCTATGCTCATCTCTTACGCTAAGGGGGCTAGAACTTGGGAAAGACACATTGACATTCCCTACCCAGACGGGCACGAACAAAAAGAAGTCTCCAAGTATTGCTCTTTACCTGAACAAATAAACGAGTGGTTTAGAGCCTTCAATAAAGCTATAGAAATGTGCGGTACTTCATCAGAGAAAAGAAGGATTATAGACAAAAAAGAATCTCAATATTTAGAGTCTCTGTATAGAGGGCTTTACTTAAAAGAAGACCTAAAAAAAGGCACAAAGCTCAAATTAGGGCACTTGTATAGTGCTATTCCATACTTAAAAGAAATTGACCATATCACTTCAAGGTATTATTTTGATGAAGACTTAATTCTCAATAAAGACTTGAAAAAAGACGCCCCGCTTACTAAGCAGGACGTTTCTTAGTGATGAAGGTTTCAGATTTCGTAATCAGCTATTTTGAAAAAAATAGCTTGGACACCTGCTTTTCCATATCAGGCGGCGGCTGTATTCATCTAATTGACTCTTTAAGGCGTAGCTCTATGGATGTGTTTTGCACCCATCATGAGCAAGCTGCTTTGATGTCTGCTGAAGGATATTTCAGAATGTCTGGTAAAATGGCCTTAAATGTGGTTACTACTGGACCAGGCGGCACAAACACAATGACTGGGTTGCTTGGCATGTGGACCGACAGTATACCAAGCGTAATTATTTCTGGGCAAGTTGGTAGAAGCCAGCTTTCCAAGGGCACTGGCTGTAGGCAGGTTGGAGACCAAGAATTTGATATTATTGAGTGCGTTAAGCCAATGACTAAATACGCGGTCATGGTAGAAAGACCAGAAGACATCGTAAAAGAGGTCAAGAAGGCTCACTACATAGCCCTAGAAGGCCGAATGGGGCCAGTTTGGGTTGATATACCCCTCGACATACAAGGAGCTAACATTGAGGTGTCTAACGAAGATTTTCTTCCTTTTCCAATACAGCGATACATAAGTAACTTCGCAGATTTAGAAAAATTATTAGGTGAATCCAAAAAGCCTTTAATTGTAGTAGGCGGCGGAATCAGACTTTCTGAAACATATGAAGAACTTAATCGCCTTTTGGTTAATACTGGGATACCTGTTGTAACAGGGCCGCACTCTGGAGTAGACTGTGTAGATAATACCTTGAAAAACTACTGCGGTAGAATAGGCATCTTGGGCCAATTGACTTCAAATAAAATAGTTCAAGAATGTGACCTACTGATCTCTTTGGGTTCAAGGCTCCCTGTAAAAATGACAGGTTACAACATACCAGAGTTTTCTCCAAATTCTAAAAAAGTAGTTGTAGATATAGATCAAAATGAAATCAACAAGCACAAGTTTAAGATTGATTTAAGTTACTGCAAAGATTTGAAAGATTTCTTTAGGTCTTTCCGCCCGCCCAAGTTAGATATTCAAGATTGGGTTACGTATACTCAAAAAGTTAGGAGCGAGCAAGAGTATACCCACAAAAAACATAGAGAGTTAGAAGAGTACGTAAGCTTCTACAACCTTATAGATAAAGCGCCAAGCGTGTTTAAAGATATGCCGATTATAACAAGTAACGGCACAGCGCATGTAATTACGCTGCAAATGTATCGACTGAATAAGCACCAAAGACTCTTTACTAACGTAGGATGTGCAAGTATGGGCTACGGCTTGCCCGCAGCAATAGGGGCTTGCATTGGAAATAAGAAGCAACCTGTCTTATGCATTGAAGGAGATGGAAGCCTTATGATGAACTTGCAAGAGCTTGAAACAATAGTTAACTACAAGCTCCCAGTTAAAATTATTATCATAAATAACGAGGGCTACCTTTCAATCAAGATGACTCAAGAATCATTTTTTAACGGAGAAGAATTTCTTAGCGGCCCCGAAAGCGGTGTAAGCCTACCCTCTTACAAAAAACTATCTCAGGCTTTTGGCATAGACTACTACAGCATACGCGATAACGCTGAAGCAGTAAAGATGCTTGGCCTGATACTAAGGATTGATGGCCCATCTATCATAGAGGTGTTTACTCACCCAAAAGAAAAGCACGAGCCGAAGGTAATGCACAAGGGCGTTGATGAAAACGGGAAAATCATACCTGGCTCTTTGACGGACATGAAAATATCAGATGAGTTTTAACATGAAAGTATTTGTTACAGGAGGAGGCGGTGGAATTGGTAAAAGCGTGGTTGAAACGCTTAAGATTTCCCATGCTTCAGTAGTAGCTCCGTCCTCTAAAGAGTTAGATTTATCTTCTGATTTTACCTTAAAAGACTATGGAGAGTTTGATGCGTTTATTCACTGTGCTGGAATTAACTCTGTAAGAGAATATGACAAACTAAACCAAGTCGAGTTAGATAATTTATTTAAGATAAATACTTTTAGCTTCTTGAAACTTAGCTCGCAGCTAAACATAAGACACGGCGGAAATATTGTGGCGATAGGCTCTTTATATGCAGAGTCAACCAAAGAGGGCAGAGTACAATACAGCATGTCCAAACACGCCTTGAATGGTGCTGTAAAAACTTTGGCGCTAGAGATGGCTAAAAACAGGATCAAGGTAAATATGGTGTCACCAGGCTTCGTTGATACCCCGATGACCGTTAAAAACAACAGCCAAGATCGCATTGATTATTTAAATGACAAAATACCACTAGGTTTGACTGAACCGTCTCAAATATCTAAATTATGCTTGTATCTTGTAACAGAAAATCAAGCTATTACAGGACAAAATATTACTGTAGATGGAGGTTGTTCACTTAAAGGTTTATAATTATGCTTAATTTTAAAATAGGAGATACAGAGCTCTACCCTTTAGCCGATTCATCAGAAAAAGAGTTTACTGTTTATTCTCACCCCGAAAGCTACCGAGTTAGCTTCAGGTCTATTAATCAGTCTTTCAGCAGCAACCAAGTTGTTCTGGTTGATGAAAACGTTAAAAATCTTTATGGAATAAAACACGATAAACTAATTTCTATAAAACCTTCTGAAGATATTAAAAGCATTGAAACGGTTTTAGATATATGCGAGAAACTGCTAGAATTTAAATTTGACAAAGGAAACGAACTTGTAGTTATTGGCGGCGGCATAACCCAAGACTTGGGTGCTTATACCGCCAAAACATTCAAGAGAGGGATCAAGTGGACTTACATACCAACAACTCTACTATCACAGTGCGATAGCTGCATTGGCGGCAAGACAGCGCTAAACTTCAAACAGTACAAAAACCAACTAGCTTTGTTCTCCGCACCTAACAGAGTAATCATTGATTCTAATTACATTAAAACCCTCAATAGAGACGACATGATCTCTGGTATGGGAGAGATAGTAAAGCTATTTTTGACAGGCGGGAGTTATTACGTAGATAATTTTAAATCTTTTTCATTGCAAGAAAAAGTTTTTCATTCCTTAGCCATTAAGAAAGCGGTTATCGAGAAAGACGAGTTTGAAAATCTAGAAAGAAAGTCTTTGAACTACGGACACTCCTTTGGTCATGCTATTGAAGCTATAACAAAATATCAAATACCACACGGCGAAGCTGTACTGTTGGGTATAGAGATCATAAACAAGCTGTTTGATAATAACCCTCAGATTACAGCTATGGTGGAAAAGCTAACTTCTCTTAGAAGAGTCAAAAACATTTCTGCTAAAGACCTCGTTTCTGTCGCTAGAACCGATAAGAAAGTAAAGAATGGGGTTATCAGTTTAGTGGTTGTTCCTGAAGCGGGAGTTACAAAGTTCGTAGAAACGCCCTTAGATAAAAATTTAGAAAAAAGGCTACATGAGGTACTTGTTAGTTGATTTTGGAGCGTCCTACATAAAGGTCGCAATTTATGACAAAAGCTCTGGGGGGATACAACCCAGAGGCAGTATAGCTTCTCCGTTTTTAGAAAAACATTCGCTGTCAAAAGATGAGGTAACTGAAACACTCGGCACTGTGATTGGGTGCTACAAAAATGCGGTAGACGCAGTTGTTTTCTGTACTATACTGGGTGGCAAATGGCAAGGCGATAATTATCAATCTTGGAAACTACTAAGTCGTGGTGATTTTAAAGAATGCCTGATTAGTGGTTTTTTTAAAGAGCACAAAAACTACCATATCCACAAACATCATGGTGGTGAAAGCGACGAGCTAAAGCCTCTTGGTGAGTTTCTAGGCAAAACCGTATTCAGTTCCCTTGGTGACACGTTCTGCGTAATCGAAGCTCTTGACGTTCAAGAAGATGAGTATGTTGTAAACCTAGGTACAGGCTCTCAGGTAATATCAAAATCCGCAGACCAATATCATTTAGACAGTCACATACCTGCTGGCAGAGCGTTTTTAACGTTTGAAAAACTTTTTGGGTCGGTTTTCTTTCCCAAGCTTAACAACGTGACAGTAGAACAAGTTATTAGTAGCGACCTAAATATAAATCTAAACGTATTTAAGCAAGCCATTAACTACAGCGACTATGTTGGAGGTCTAATATCTAATATCCAAGAAAACAACTTTAATCAAACTAATTTGCTAGCTTCAATAATTAGGTGTTGGGTTTTGCAGTACGGAAAGTATTTCAAAGACGATAACAAAACGAAAATAAGGCTCGCTGGTGGTATACCAAGGAAAATGCCTATAGTAAAAGATTTGTTTGAGCATTACTATGACAAGACCATAGAGGTTGATGCGTCTAAAAATCTGCCAGAAACAATAATCGGCATATCAAAATACGTTGACAAATACCTATGAAAAGAGTTTTGATAACAGGAGGTAATGGGTATCTCGCAAAAAAGATTAATGCAAGCTTAAAAGATCAATTTAGAATAAGGCTGCTCACTAGGAAAGATGTAGACTTAACTAAAGGCTACTCGGTATCTAAATGGTTTGAAAATAATGTAGGTTTTGACGCTGTTATTCACACGGCTGTAACAGGAGGCAGAAGAACTGGCGTGCAAAACTCAGGTAAGCCTACTCCGTCAGATTCTGAAGTTGTAGACCAAAACTTGAGAATGTATTATAACCTACTTGAGTGTCGCTCCTCATATAAAAAATTAATTCAATTAGGTTCAGGCGCAGAAAAGATAAGCTCTCAAGACCCTTATGTTATCAGCAAGAAAATAATCAGTAATTCTGTATCAGAAAAAGACAATTTTTACAACATCAGAATATACTCTGTTTTTGACGAGGACGAGCAAGACGATAGGTTCATCAAGGGGAGTCTGTTAAAGTATATCAACAAAGAAGAGATGGCCGTTCACTGTAGTAAAAAAATGGACTTCTTTTACATGGAAGATTTTATTTCGATTGTTAAGTATTACTTGGAAGTTGAATCTCCACCTAAAGAAATAGACTGCACGTACCCAGAAACAAGAACGCTTAATGAAATAGCTGACTACATAAACACCTTGGGAGAGCATAACGTTCACATTCACAAAAGCCTTAAAAAGAAAGACGATTACTGCGGAAATTTTGTAGATTTAGGGTTAAATTATGTAGGATTAGATGAAGGTATCAGCGAGGTATACAAAGCTCTTTTAAACTCATGAAAGTAAGAAAAGTCATAATCACAGGTATTTTAGGTCAAGACGGCGCTAATATGGCAGAGTATCTCCTCAGAGACCCTAACTGTAGGGTCTTTGGTATGATGCGTAGAAGCGCTAATCCAAACTACGAAAACACACGAAATTTTGATAGCCACAAAAACTTTAAATTTGTTTTTGGTGACTTAACAGACACTATCAGTATTGAGAATCTAGTAAAGAATATAAAACCAGATTACTTAATTAATTTTGCCGCCAATAGTTTCGTAGGGTGCAGTTGGGATATGCCATTGCATGTAATGGATGTAAATGCCAATGGAGTGCTACGATGTTTAGAGGCAATCAGAAAGTTTAGCCCTAAATGTAGATTTTACAGCGCAGGAAGTAGTGAGCAGTTCGGTGACGTAGATTACAGCCCACAAGACATTAAGCACCCATTCAAACCCAGAAGCCCATACGGAGCTTCAAAGTGTGCCGCCCATCATCTCGTTAAGGTCTATCGAGAGTCTTACGGTATTTACGCCGTACATGGTATACTGTTCAATCATGAAGGGACAAAGCGAGGAGAAGAATTTGTAACAAGGAAAATCTCTAAAGGCATAGGAAGAATTTACCACCAACTTAGAGGTGGCTGTGAAGATTTTGAGCCAATTTCATTAGGCAATATTTACGCTAAAAGAGACTGGAGCGACAGCGAGGATTTCGTAAACGGTATATGGGCTATGCTTAACGAGCCAAATCACCCTAAAGATTATGTGCTTGCTAGTGGCGAAACTCACACCATCAAAGAGTTTGTGGAAAAAGCTTTTGATTATGCAGGGATTAGGGGCCAATGGGTTGAAGTAGAAGGAAAGCCAGAAAAAACTAGATACATCTACGATTGCGACGATAAGTATTACAACTTAGTTGTTATCAATCCAGAATTTTACAGACCAGCAGAAGTAGAGCTACTTCTTGGTGACTCTACCCCAATCAGAGAAGAGATAGGATGGAAGCCTAAAAGCTCGTTTGATGATTTAGTCAAAAAGATGGTTAAACACGATATGTTAAATTATGTACAGTAGTTTTTAAGTTTTTTGATTATGAACATAGCGTACTCTACAACAGTTCAATGGAATCCTGGTGACGAACTGATCCTAAAAGGAGTAAGGAATTTGGTCAATGTTGATCACAATTTTATTATCTATAATAGACACCCTCTTCATAAAACTACTGTAGGAGACAACTCTTATGTTTATCCATATGGAAAAAATGCAATAGATCATGTTATTTTTGCAGGAACTCCTGACTGGAGCTCTAAAGACCAAGACGATTTGTATCAAACAATTCACGAAAACAATATTGACTTTTCTTACATAGGGGTTGGTGGTTTTGTTGACGAACATGGCGCTCTTTTCAAGATGGGCCAGCAAGAAGCTCATGACGCTTTTATATCAAAAGCTAAATCAAGAATAGTAAGAGATGAGCACGCTCTCTCTGCTATGGAAGATGCAACTTTATGTCCATGCCCTTCTCTTTTTGCGTTCGAAGGAGACACTCCTGTAAAAAATAAGAAAAAGAAAATATGTTTTAATTTACAAGGCCCTGGCCCAATAGCTTCACCTAATGATTCTGTTCTTTATAAGATAGGCTTTTTAGCTAAAACCTTTAAAGACAAATACGAAGCGTCTATAGTATGTCATTCTTTTATTGATTTTGTAATAGCTTCAGAATTGAAATTAAACCCTTTTTATTCTTCTGATTCAAATGATTACTTTGATTATTACAAGCAGTTCGATTTAGTCATAGGACCGAGAATTCATGGCGCTGGCTGGGCATCTACACTAGCTGTGCCCAGCATAACGATACCTCACGATTTTAGGTCAAGCACCGCAAAGCATTTAGGGTCAGAAGTCATAGATGTTGACAAAGTAGAAGATTTCTTTTTAGACATTAAAGATAAATGGATAAAAGAAAAATCTATCTCTCTAATAGAACTCAAGAAAAAATGGAAAAAAGAATATTTAGAGCTTTTAGATTATCTACAATAATCCTTGACCCGCCCTCAAGGAACTGTTACAAATAGGTGTGCCAGAAAAACCGACAAACCACGAGAAATGCCAACTTATTATAGAGCGGCTTTTGGGCTGGAAAGAAAAGATAGGTTGGCCAGCACAGATGAAGCTATTGAAGTCACTTCTAAAGAAATATCCAGACCACGGCTTTTGGCTCACAATCAACCCTCCACAGACTATTGGCAGTTTCGCTTACTTTAAAACAAAAGAAGGAAAGCAGTTTGTTGAGGTAGCGCATCGTTTCTACAAAACCAGCTTGAATCCTGAGCAGAAAGAGGTTATATTAGGTGATAAAATAGGAAAAGACGAAAATATAAAACCCAAAAAACCTAAAACATTAAAGGAATTCTTAAATGCCAAGACAAAAAAAGACACAGACGCAGGAAGTTAGCACCGATCAAATAATTCAAGCTTATCTTAACGACCACAAAGACGAGCATTACAATTTCGAAAAAGAACAAACTTATACAGTATCCAGCGGAAGTTTACTTCTGGATATTGAAATGAACGGCGGTATTCGGCCAGGCGTAGTAAGAGCTACTGGGGTTTCTGAAGGTGGTAAAACATCTTGCGCTTTAGCTTTTGCTCGTAACTTTCAAAAAGAAGAGAACCGTAGAGTTTTCTACTTCAAAGCTGAAGGCAGGCTCACAAAAGAAATGCTTGCTCGCTCTGGTGTTGATCAAGACCCTAAAAAGTGGCAGGAAGTAAAAATGAACATCTACGAAAGCGTCATTGACATGATTAGGCACATGGTGCAAAACAATCCTAATGAAGAGCAGTTCATGTTTATAATTGACTCGGTAGACGCTCTTATTCCTCGTGGCGATTTAGAGAAAGGCGCAAACGAAGCAGTTAAAGTAGCTGGCGGGTCATTGCTGTGCTCTGCGTTTTTAAAACGTATGTCACTAGCTTTATCAACTCGTGGGCATATTTGCTATATCATATCTCAAGTTCGCAGCAAAGTCAGCATCAATGCTTACGTTAAAGAAGACCCAAAGCTAACCAACGCCTCTGGAGGCAACGCCTTATTGCATTACAGTGATTGGATTATGGAGTTTCAAGAACGTTTTGGAAAAGACTTAATCAGAGAAGGCACAGCTAAAGATAGTAAAATCATTGGTCACAAATGTAGCTTAGTTTTTAAAAAATCTCCGAATGAAAAAACTGGAGTAAAGGTCGAGTACCCAATTAGATACGGCGCAGAAAATGGCGAAAGCGTTTGGGTAGAAATGGAAATAATGGAGATGATGAAAATGTGGGACATGGCGAAACAAAAAGGCGCATGGATCACAATAGACGACTCTATAGCCGAGGAGGTGCTAAAAGCTACTGGTACTGAATTTAAGAAACAGCATCAAGGCGAAGAAAACTTTCGTAATTATCTAACAGAAAACAAAGACATTAAAGACTTTATGTTTAAAAAATTCAAAGACGCCTACAGCACGGATTACAAAGCTTGACTTTTAATCAAGACTAAGCGAAACTTGGCAAATGAAGCCGAATGCTAATCTTAGACCAGATGACGACAGTGTTGAAAGAGGAGCTAAAGCCGAAGACGCATTTATAATTTCATGCTGGAAGAAAGGTTATCAAGCCTATAAGTCATCTAAAAAAGACGATATATACAACCACATAGATTACTGGGTAAAGAATAAGGCTGGTGATTTAAAAGGGTTCGATGTGAAAGCTCGCAAGCGAACCAGCAGGAATAGCAATAGCTACAGCGACGATTGGGTTTGGATTGAGTTTAAAAATGTAATAGGCAAAGACGGTTGGATAAAAGGTAAAGCTGACTTTATAGCATTTGAGTTTGAAAATAATTTTTTGATAGTCAAAAGAGCAGAGTTAAGAGAGCTCTGTAAAAAGCTAATCAAGGACACAAAAACGAGAGTAACCAAAGCCAAAGATGCAAAATATTTACTGTATACTAGGCATGGTAGAAAAGATTTAGTAACTCAAATAAAACTGAGTGACATCAAGAACAACCTAAAGACTTGGGATTGGTGTAAATAATTTGGGCGCGTACTGGTTTCGATTTAGAGTCTTATACCAGACTGCAAGCAGAGGATGACAGTGGGCCTCTTAAATCATCTGTCTAGGTATTCAACTGCCAATGATAATGTTGATATGGCTCCTTCCGTAGCTGAAGCTGACGCGATTCTCGCTAAGTTCGGCTGGGCTGAAGAAGCTGCTGTAGCTGCGTAAGCTACCCGTCCTACTCTGGATGCTCGTTAAGGAGCTAGGGCG
>MDTD01115380.1_pt1 | contig 27254 bp, 30 predicted proteins | sample 811221 | NCBI WGS metagenome assembly MDTD01 (sample SAMN05326646, study PRJNA326480) | marine metagenome | isolation source: seawater | place: Pacific Ocean: South West | collected 2011 | reverse complement strand
TGAATAGAAATATGTTGTTAAGGCAAATGATCGATTTGGATTGTTACTCGTTGACCGTAAAAATGCCGTCGTATTCGGCGATATTCTCGCTGAGAGTGATATGGGATTGGCTGCTTCGCTTTGTTGCTCCAATTGCAATTACGGCCATTTTCATTATGGGAATTTACGACAGTATTGTTTCTTGATGTGTCTATGATAAATCAAATAAAACGTTCTGCATTGGTTGGTTACTCGCCGGAACGCATGTTCGACTTAGTCAATGATATTCAGAGTTACCCAGAGTTTCTGGATGGTTGTGTGGCAACAGAATTGCTTGAACAGACCGAGAATTATGTAATGGCCAAGATGCATCTCAAAAAAGCAGGTATTGAAATTAGTCTCAGCACGAAAAATTTTTTAACAAGGCCGTCAAACATTGTTATTACTCTTGTGGAAGGACCTTTTAAAAGTTTCTCTGGGGAATGGGCTTTTAAGGGGATTGGCAACGAGGCTTGCAAGTTGTCTCTTGATCTTAATTTTCAACTCAACAATTCAATAGCAAGATTGGCAGTGTCAAGATTAATGACTGAAGTTGCGAATGACCTCGTAAAGTTAATCTGTAATCGAGCTGAAAAGTTGTATGGATGTGCTGACCCGGTTAGATGATAGTCTCTGTTTAGCGATTTTATACTCATTTCCGAAAAAGCAAGTTATCCGATTGGTCATCTTGCTTCGTGTTGCGCGTCTTATTTTGCAAATCTGCTCTGATTTGCATTAACCGTTGTATAGATTATTAATCCAAACCAGTTCCAACAGTTGCATAATCGCCTGTCAGACGTTGCAATTGGTCTTTTTCATCAAAGTACAACACCAATGTTTTTTTAGTCTTTTGTGAATTTGCATCAGTTAAGCTGAAGAAATAGGTCCATTGGCTTTTGTTAAAACTGTCGACAATCAGAGGGGTGCCTAGAACAAATTGGGCTTGAGTTTTTGACATTCCTGGACGAAGTTTGTCTATCATTTCTTGCTCCACTATATTACCTTGCTGAATGGGAATTTTATGAACACTGGGAAATGAGACAAAACCACATCCTGAGACGAAGAAAAATGTAAAAAGTAGCGCTAACTTTGCGTTTTTCATATCTTGGGGGGTTCCAGTCAAAGATTTAAGAAGTGATAATACTCCCAGTTCAAGATATATAGAAGAGTCAATTATGGCCTCAGAAGATCAAGAATTAAAAAGAGCAGGACTTAAGGTTACTCTGCCGAGGGTCAAGATTTTACAGATTCTAGAAAATTGTGAGCTTCACCTCTCTGCTGAAGATATATATCAACAACTGCGAGATGCCGAAGAAGAGGTAGGAATCGCGACGGTGTATCGTGTTTTAGCCCAGTTTGAGGGGGCCGGGTTGGTGATCAGGCACAATTTTGACAATGGCCCTGCGGTCTATGAACTCGATCGTGGAGATCATCATGATCATATGGTTTGCGCGGTTACAGGTAAGGTGATTGAATTTCACGACGTTGAAATTGAAAAACTGCAGAGTAAGATTGCTGAGAAATATGGTTATCAACTTGTTGATCACAACCTTGTGCTTTATGTAAAACCTATTTCTGCTGATAATTAGATAGGTATACTAGTTAGTCCAGATCTCAGCATTATACAAATCATCATTTTTGGATTTGTGTTTTTGCAAAAGACGCAGACAAGTGCTTTCAGAGATTTTTTGACTGAATTGTCGCGAGAAAGACGGTGTGGTTCGCGTCAAGGATTTGCTCCCTTTGGTTGCGTTATGCAGGGGGGAAAGATCCGTCTCGAACCGCTGTTGTATATTTAACTAAAGCCTCTGAGATGGAATTGCTTTCCTTCAGGAAGTTTTTTGAAAAGTTGGGCAATTCAGGTGAAACTCCAATCACATCATATAGGACAAGTATCTGACCATCTGTATAAGCACCGGCTCCGATCCCTATAACGGGAATCGAGAGGTGTTCAGCAATTGTTTTGCCTAGTGCTAACGGCACGCATTCGATCACAAGTAACTCTGCACCAGCTTGTTCAAGACTAATGGCACTTGATAGGATGGCTTCGGCTGAAGTTTTGTCACGTCCTTGAATTTTAAGCCCGCCAATTTTGTGTATCGATTGGGGGGTTAAGCCCAAATGAGCGCAAACTGGAATACCACATTTGGTAAGTTGAAAGATCGTTTCTCTCAACCATTCCCCACCCTCAAGCTTTACCATTTGAGCACCAGCCTGCATTAATTTGCCGGCATTCGTTAGTGCATCAGTCTGATTGCTATAGGTCATGAAGGGCATGTCCGAGATCAGCAAACCACGAGAAGTGCCCCGAGCAACAGCCCGAGTATGATATTCCATATCACTGATCGAAACAGGAATCGTAGTGTCATATCCAAGTATTACATTCCCCAGAGAATCGCCCACGAGGACCATGTCAAATCCAACTTCATCGATAACTTTAGCAAAACTATAGTCATAAACAGTTATCGAAGTAATTTTTTCGCCCCGAAGCTTTTTTTGTCTTAGGTCATTCAGAGACATTAAGGTACTTTTCCTTTTGCTGTTTTAAGACTAAGTTACTCATTTTACATTTAAATGACAATCACCATCTTAAATCGACAATCATTCTGTTTATTTTAAGCTACGCATGGATTGTAGTAGTGGCGTCCTGAATGGGGTTGAGAGATATATCGTAAAAGATTTTGATAATCTGCTTCATTTTTTGCAAGATTTATTCGGGCTGTATTCACAATTAACAGAGGCGCGTCATTGTAATAATGAAAAAATTGAGCATAAGCCTCATTAAGTTGCTTTAGGTAGGTCAAACTTATGAATCGCTCTATCTGGTTGCCCCGCTTTCTTATCCGTGAATAGAGAGTCTCCGTTGGTGCTTGCAAATATATTACCAGATCAGGTTTTGGTAGATCGATAATAACGCTTTTGTAAACTCTTTCGTAAAGACGATATTCATCTTCATCTAGATTAACTCTAGCGAAAAGTGGATCCTTATCAATGATGAAATCACTGATATGCACCTTTTGAAATATATCCCCTTGCCGGAGTTCTTCGAGTTGTTGTATCCGTTGGAACAAAAAATATAATTGCGTCGGCAAGGCATTTTTATCTTTATCTTGATAAAAGCGCTCCAGAAATGGGTTTTCGTCTGGATCCTCTAAGAGAGTTTCAGCATTTAGAGATTCAGCAAGGCGCTCAGTGAGAGTGGTCTTACCTATGCCCAGAGGTCCTTCTACAGCAATGTGCCTCGGCAGTTCCAATTCTGTAGTTTTTTCAAAACGATAAGTTTTTTTAGGCATTCTAGATCAAGCCTCCCAAAAGTAGCCGCTATCAGTCAGTAAATCTTTTTGACGGTTCCGTTATCAGCACATTCTTTTAGTAGTTTTTTAATATCTTTGCCCCCAGGAAGGCAGAAGCTGGGGAGCAAATCTTGCAACGGTTTCAATACAAATCCACGCTCGAACATCCTTGGATGGGGAATAGTCAATCTCTTGGTCTCTATTATTGAGTCTCCATAAAGTAGTATATCCAAATCAAGTGTCCTTGGCCCCCATTTTGTTAACCTTCTCCGCCCTTGTTCGTATTCCATTTTTTGTAATTCATCGAGCAAGGCTTCCGGTTCCAATAATGTGTCTAATTCTGCTACGGCATTGCAATAATCAGGTTGATTTTCTGAGCCAACAGGTTTACTTGAATACAAGGACGATGACTTTACACCTTCCCACAACGGATTTTTGCCTAATTTTTTTAAAGCCAGTTTTACTTGATTAATGGGACTATAAAGATTACTGCCTATGCCTATAAAAACTTTGGTCATGCATAAACCTATTTACTTCGGTCATTCGAGTGATTGGCCGGATTAAGCCGTTTGCGAGTCGAAATCATCTTGATTTGAGTTTCTTCATCTGATTCTTGATATTTAGTCCACCAGTCACCCAATCCATTGAGATTCTCGCCTGCTTGCTCTCGCAGAAGAACAAAATCATAGGCTGCTCTGAAACGGGGATTGTCAATCAGCCTCCGAGCTCTTTTGCCGATATTTTTTTCCAAAGATATCTGTAAATTCCAGATTTGACGCATGGACAAGGTAAAACGCCTGGGTATCGCGGTAATTATTATTTGAGAAGCAATTACTTTATCGGCAGCCTCTGCTAATGATTGACGAGCGCTCTTCCCTCTGCGTCGAAATCGTTTAGCATTGGCTTGAACTGCAGGCCACAACAATGCAGCATAGATAAAGGCAGGGGTGACTCGTTGCTTATTTTCTACGCGATAATCAGTATTCTTTAGCGCTTGGCAGACTAATCTGAAATGAAGGTTGTCTGATTCAATATGATCATGTAATTGCGGTAACATATATCTTACAAGATCAAACTTGTTTAAAAGTTCAAACGTTTTAAATCCATAACCGCTCATGAATAGTTTCAGGCTTTCATCAAATAGTCGTGGAGGTGAAATTTGTCTCAGGTCTTGTGCATGGTGCTTCATGGGTCCACTAGTCTTGGAATCTATACTGAAATTTAACTTTGCCGCGAATCGTACCACGCGAAGGAGTCGTAATGGATCCTCGCGAAAACGAATAATCGGATCTCCAATGACTCGGATAATCCTATTTTGAATATCACTAAACCCATTCGTAAAATCAGTTATAGTGTTGTCGCATGGGTTAAAGTATAGCGCGTTAATGCTCAGATCGCGCCGGATTGAATCGTCGGTTAAAGAACCAAAAACATTATCCCTAGTTAACATGCCATTTTTTGTTCGAAGCCTTTGCTCATTTAATGAGTCATTATTATTTGACCGAAAGGTGGTTACTTCTATTATTTGCTTCTGAAGTTTTACATGTACAATTTGAAATCGCCTACCAATAATTCGAGCTCTCTCAAATAAAGATTTAATTTGTTTGGGGTTTGCATTTGTCGCTACATCAAAATCTTTAGGAACTCGATTAAGTAAAAGATCTCTTATGCTGCCACCTACAATGAACGCTTGAAATCCTCCTGCCTCAAGCTTTTCTACCACCTCTAGAGCATGAGAGCTCATCATGTCTTTTGTTAGTTTATGACTAGGATAAGTAATGATTTGGCATTGTTTAGAATTCGTTTCAAGTTCGTTGCTGCAAGAAGAGTTGGCAATGCAATCACGCATAATTGTATACATAAAGGGTATTTAAAGGACCTAGTTGTCCATGTATGCAACATTTTATTGCACACAGTAAAAGCGAGGGGACGTGCTGCCCCCCCCCGAATGTTCTAAGCTTGAGGAAGCCTTTGAACGCCTTTTGCAATCCAACCGATTTTTATTATTTATTGTTATTGATAGCCAAATTTAGATCTGGCTAGACTGATTCTAACTTAATGAAGTTGTATTTCAAGTACTGAAGCGGTGTTTTTTTAATTTTGTAAAGATACGATGAAAGAATTGCGTGCAGGAAGAGCTTAGGACCCATGTCATATTTTTACATTCCGATAAGACGACATAGATAGAGTTAAATATTATCAACTTTTTCCAAGTTACGCTCCCATTTGTTTTGCTTTTGCCTTAACACATTGTAGGTGCCAGTTGCCCATTGCCCAAGACAATATCTCATTAACTGGTGCCCCAAAAATTGACTGCGGTGGCTGTTGATTAAGCCAATCTAATGCTGCCCACAAATTGGATGAAGCGTCGTCGATGTCTACTGGCAAAGCCTGATTTTGCTTGCTGAGCTTTTGTCCATGTCTATTTTTTACAAGGGGTATATGAGCATACTCAATATGTTGGTAACCGAGACAATTCTGAAGATACACTTGACGGGGCGTAGATTCCAGCAGATCAGCACCTCGAACAATAGCGGTAACACCCTGAAATTGATCGTCAATTACCGAAGCAAATTGGTAGGAGAAAAAACCATCACGTCTTTTTATCACGAAGTCGCCGATATCATTACTCAGTTGTTGCGAATACTCCCCAAATATTCGATCGAAAATTTTTACTCGGTCATTTACAGGTTTTTGAGGCACTTTTAACCGGGTAGCGCTGTTTGAGAAAGATATTTGACGCGTGCGACAATGGCCATCATACACACCGCCCGTTTGTCGCAACCTTCCGCGACTGCATTTACAAGCGAATATTAATTGTCGCCTTTTTAAATTGTCTAGTTCGAGTTGATAGTTGGTCAGCCGCTCACTTTGGTACATGATGTTCTTATCCCAAGTTAGCCCATGGCATTCGAGTTGATCTAATATAGTTGCAATATGTTTGGGATTCTCCCGAGGGGGGTCGATGTCTTCGATACGAACCAGCCAAGTCCCCCCATTAACCCTGGCGTCTAAAAAACTGGCCAAGGCACATACTAGCGACCCAAAATGCAGTGGTCCCGTTGGGGAAGGCGCAAAGCGGCCCACATAAGACGAACTAGGCATCTATGTTTTGTGACTTGCCGCAAAAGCATAAGCGGCCAAAGTTTTAACCTCCAGTAATTTGTTTTTCCTTGATTTCATCGAGAGTCTTACAATCGACGCATAAATTTGCTGTCGGTCGAGCTTCCAGTCTCCGCACCCCAATATCGATTCCGCATTGATCACAGAATCCATAATCATTTTCTTGAACTCGAATTAAGGTTTTATCAATTTTCCTAATTAATTTGCGTTCTCGGTCACGAGCTCTTAACTCTAAACTAAACTCTTCCTCCTGTGTCGCTCTATCTGCGGGGTCGGGAAAATTGGCAGCCTCGTCCTGCATATGAATAACGGTTCTATCAACTTCTTCCATCAGCTCCTGACGCCAGGCTTGAAGAATAGCTTGAAAATGATTGCGTTGCTCTTCATTCATATACTCCTCGCCCTCTTTCTCTTGGTAAGGCGATAACCCATGAAGCCCAGGGCCCGCTGTATTAACAGCGTCTTGAGCTCCCTTTTTGGAGATTTTTTTTGAATTTGTTGCCAAGCCTCTAACCTTTATCAAGATAATTATCAAAATCACAGCATCGCGTTATAGAGAGATTGTAGGCATATTTCAAGAAAAATTTAAATAGCATGCTAAATTCCGCCATTTTTGATGGACACATGCTTGTTTCCGCATGCTTAAAATGGCACCCTTCTACGTGATAACCTGTTGTTGGATAAAATAAGTGCTGCAAAAACTGGGAGAGTAAATTTTTTTGATACGCTGCAGCCCACTACTTCCCGGTTTGTTTAGAACCCGATACAAGCGGTTTTTTGCTGAGATTGAAACTTCCTCAAATGAAATTCTAACCTTACATTGCCCAAACACGGGCTCAATGAGAAATTGCATGGTGAATGGTAGTTCTTGCTGGTACTCATTAGCTGGTGGTAAGAAAAGAAAATTACCCGGAACTTTAGAGTTGGTCACCACAGAAGCAGGGAATTTGGCCGCTATAAACTCTGCTTTGGCAAATAAGATCGTTCAGGATGGGATTCGATGCGGCACCATCGATGGACTGTCGCAATATCCTATTATGCGCACTGAAGTTAGATATGGAGAGGAAAATAGTCGGATTGATATATTGCTTGAGGGTTCGGATAAAACCTGTTTTGTGGAGGTCAAAAACGTTACATTAGACATGGGTGGAGGCTTGGCCTTATTCCCAGATTCAGTCACTTCCAGGGGAACCAAACATTTACGAGAATTAATGCGAGTTCTTACTCTGGGATACAGGGCGGTATTGTTTTTTTGCGTCCAAATTAATGGAATAGATCGTCTTGGACTGGCCTCTCACATTGATGCAGAGTACGTGCGTACCTTGCATCAGGCCATTGATGAAGGAGTTGAGGTAATGGCATGGCAATGTCAACTCACGCAGTTTGCCAGCACTCTGGTTAGCCCAATTGATTTGGTTTTTTAGGATTGAATTTCCGCATTGGGAAGCAATTATACTTGGCCACTTTAATCATGGACGGAACAATATGGTGTGGAGTAAACTGCGGCTGAAGTGGTTTTTTCGATGGGCATGCTTATGGAAAAGAATTCCAATTCTTATTACGATATGTCGGTTTTCGACATTAGTACCGAGGATGCATGGAGTCCACTTGTCCCTTGGAGGAGTGCTTTCACAGAAGCTTCAGATCATGAAGTTTATATTCATAATGAGATTCTTAGACCCTTGAACGAATTATGTGAGCAGGCTTTTGATAAAGGCTTCATTCTTAATGTTTGCAGTGGTTTTCGCTCATTTCAACGTCAATGCGATATCTGGAATGATAAGTTGTCTGGGAAAAGACCAGTGCTAGACGCTATGGGGATACCTATTAAGATAGAAAATTTGACAGATTGGGAGAAGGTGGAAGCGGTTTTGAGGTGGTCGGCATTGCCGGGCGCTTCCAGACACCACTGGGGCACCGATATCGATATTTATGATTCGGCAGCTATGTCGAGAGGGTATAAGTTGCGGTTGTTGCATGAGGAAACAGTAGGAGATGGAATTTTTGCTTCAATGCATGAGTGGCTGGATGATCATCTCGATCCGAAATGTGGCTTTTATCGGCCTTACGAAACCTACAACGGAGGAGTCCTCCCTGAGCGCTGGCATCTTAGTTACGCTCCTGTTTCTCGGATTTATGCAGGGGCAATGAAGTTAATTTCATTGGAGCGGCGTCTGCGGGAGAGTAACATTTTTCTTTTAGACACAGTATTACAGAATTTAGAGCTCATTTACGAACGTTTTATTTGTGTCGACTAGTTAACCGGGCATAATAAATGATAGAAACTCCAGATAGTGTTTGGCTATCGTTGCGTTCAGAGGCATCGAAACTGAGTGATAAGGAACCGCAGATGGCGGGCTTTATTGAGCAGCATATCCTCAGACATAATAGCTTCTCCGAAGCAATTGTTTTCTGTCTGGCCTCCCAAACTCATCACCCTTCGATTTCTTTCGAAACTATTGCTCAGGTCTTTCATGACGTGATTCAAAGTGAGCCCCAAATCCTGTTTGATTTATGTCTAGATCTAAGAGCTTACTTTCAAAGAGATGCTGCTTGTGAGAACTTGCTAATGCCTCTTGTTTATTTTAAAGGGTTTAAAGCTTTGCAGATTCAAAGGATATCTCACAAGCTTTGGACTCAAGGACGGCGGTTTTTGGCCTTGTTTCTCCAAAGTCAGGTGGCGGCTAAGTTTTCTGTCGATATTCATCCTGGGGCTACCCTTGGCTCAGGCATAATGCTTGACCATGCAACAGGTCTGGTGATTGGTGAAACCACAGTTATAGGTAACAATGTATCAATCCTTCATTCGGTAACTCTGGGTGGAGTGGGCTCTGAATCCGGTAATCGTCATCCAAAAATTGAATCCGGTGTGATGATTTCGGCTGGCGCAAAGGTTTTAGGAAACGTCTCAGTGGGAAGAGGTGCGAAGATCGGAGCAGGTAGCTTGGTTATAGAGTCTGTTAAGCCTCATGCCACAGTCGTTGGAGTTCCAGCAAAGGTTGTCGGTGAAAATCAAAAAGAAATTCCTGCTTTGGAAATGAACCAGAATTTGCAAATAGCTAGCCCAGACTAAATCATAATTCATTACACCGCATACTACTATCTTGCGGTACCCGGGTGCTTGGAAAGTTGATTTCATCCCCGAAACACGCATGATAGAGATGTGCTATTTGTCTGTTTAGTAGCTCTTGTCGCTCTATTGGGAATGCGTTTAGTAAAAAATAATTCTCCTCGAAGTGGTTAAATCTCGCTATGGTAGATAATTCGTCAATACTGAATTCAGACGTTTGTATGGCTATCATTTCATTGGCCAGTTTTGCGGCTTGGTCTAAAGAACTTTTTTTCAATTGGGCCATGTCTTCATGGAACGAAAATATTGGTCTAGAGGCAATCTTTTTGCCCAAAAGAATCCACTTCATTTCTATTTTTATAGTGAACCGAGATGACAATTGCTTTACAAGTTGTTGAAGAGAATATGTTAGCATGAGGCACACTAGCAAGTGTTGTTTCGAACAATCATTAGATCGCATGCACAAATGCAAAGTGCTTTCGTCTCCTTCGACACGCTGTCCTCCATAAAGCTTCGCAGTTGCTCTTACACAGCTATCTAATCTATTAAGAAGTTTTTCGAGACTCTCTTCATTGAGTCGATCTTTTAATTCCTCTCTATTAACGAGGCTGCCTGTAATTAACGAGCAATAGTGGAAATTGTGGTAACTTTCATAGTTGTTTTGAGACAGCTCGAGTAGTGGTTGTAATTTTTCCTCTAGACATTCAAACCCATTCGATTCGTTAGGATTTTTTCCTGGGAGTTTAGCGACAAGTTTAAAAGCACGGTTTTCCAGATTGGATAAGAAATTAAAGCAGAGGTAAGTGGTTAAGGCAGAGTAGATGAACCATAAAAATATCCAATCTGTTGATATGTCTCCCAAGGTCGATTGAATTTTCTTTTTATCAATAGTGACCTCAACTCGTCCTAGAGGATTCCCTTGCACTTGAACTTGACGACTGAAAATAGCCGGGGCTGATATGACGTTTTTCTCGCCAGTGCTTTTTGCTCTGAGGATATTGTCGCTGTCAAAATAGGCAGCGCTATGCAAGAAAGGATTTTGTGTGGTTTTATTTAAAATAACCTGAATGCTAATTGAATCGTCATTGACAATCGCAGCGGGCACAGTATCGAGAATACGATTCATCGCGTCCTTGCCTTGTGTTTCTATGATAGTAGCGACTGTTTGTTTGGTGTGGTGGGCAATCAGCCACCAACTTGCGAGGAAAAAGGTGAACTGAGCCAACACAACAAGAGCGGATAATTTTGGAGCCAAATGGTATTGGCGCATATTTTCACCCATTGGGCATATGATATTGCGATCTATTCTATCCTATTCTGCTAGTTATTATATAATGTTAGTTAGCCAGTAGAGGGCAACCCAAGCATTGAAAAATATTCTGCTAATCAATATTTTTGGCACAGATCAAGTTGGCGTTACGAGAGAAATTACGCAGACATTATCGCTTTTCGATGCTACTGTGCTTGATATTGGTCAGGCTGTCATTCATGATCAGCTAAATCTCGGGATCTTGGCAGCAATCCCCGATAACTTTTCCTCATCCTCAGTAATTGAATCAATCTCATTCAAGACAAAAAAGCTCGGCATGCGGGTGAAATGTCTCCCTATCTCTCCAGACAATTATCAAGATTGGGTTGATCAACAGGGAAAGCAGAGACATATTATTAGTCTTCTCGCGTCAAAAATCGATTCCCATTATCTAGAAGTTGTAACAGAAAAAATCTCTGAGTTTGGACTGAATATTGACAAAATAACGCGGCTATCTGGACGAACTGCATGTCACAATATAGATTGCGCAGGGCGAGTTTGTGTAGAATTTTCGGTTCGAGGGGAGACTAGGTATGTTGATGTTTTTCGACGTTCTTTGCTGGAACTTGGTGCAAGCCATGATATCGATATCGCTTTTCAAAAAGATTCTATCTACAGGCGAAGCCGGAGATTGATAGTTTTTGATATGGACTCCACCCTGATAGATTCTGAAGTCATTGATGAATTGGCGGTTGAGGCTGGAATTGGGGAACAAGTTTCAGCCATAACTGCCTCCGCAATGAGGGGTGAGTTGGATTTTGAAAAGAGCTTGCGAATGAGAGTGCAGCTCTTAAGCGGTCTTAAAGAAGATATATTGCTAGATGTGGCTCAAAGGCTTAGACTCAATGAGGGGGCTGAGTATTTACTCAAACGGCTTAGACAACTTGGATTCAAAACTGCCATTGTTTCTGGTGGGTTTTTATTTTTTGCATCTCGCCTTCAGTCCATTTTGGATGTTGACTATGTATTCGCAAATGAACTAGATATCGTTGATGGATATTTGTCAGGCGGCCTGAAAGGCGAAATAATAGATGGAAACCGCAAGGCTGAGTTATTACGCGAATTGGCTATTAAAGAAGGTCTCCATTTGGAGCAGGTCATTGCCGTTGGTGATGGCGCAAATGACTTGCCTATGTTGCAGGCCGCAGGAATGGGCGTGGCGTTCAAAGCTAAACCACTCGTAAGAGTGTCTGCGCAATATGCAATATCGCACTCAGGTCTCGATGGCATCCTTTACCTTATGGGTTACAGCGATCGCGATCTTCAAGCTTTGGGTTCAGCATGACAGCGCTGGCTACTGTTTTTCTGAGGAGAGGCGCAAAAGTCTCGCACTACTTAATTAGTGCATGAATTAGGTTATCATTAGTTCAATTGTAACAAGAGGAGTTGGAACAAGATGGCCAATTATTCTACTAATGATTTCAGGCCAGGACTTAAAGTAATGGTTGAGAAGGATCCTTGTACAATCTTGGATAATGAGTTCGTAAAACCAGGCAAAGGACAAGCTTTTAACAGAGTCAAGTTCCGTAATTTAAGAACAGGACGGGTGTTAGAAAAAACCTTAAAGTCAGGCGAAACTCTAGAAGCAGCCGATGTTTTAGATATTGAGATGCAGTACCTGTATAACGACGGAGATTTTTGGCACTTTATGGAAGCGGTAAACTTTGAACAGTATCAAGCGGATAGATATGCCATTGGTGAAGCAAACAAATGGTTGAGAGAGCAGGATTTATGCACTGTTACCCTATACAATGGTTCTCCGCTTTCGGTAACACCGCCCAATCATGTTGAACTGGAGATTGTGGAGACGGATCCAGGATTGCGCGGAGACACTGCTAGTGGTGGCACTAAACCGGCAAAACTTAGTACTGGAGCCATGATCAAAGTACCTTTATTCGTTGAATCGGGAGAGTTTGTGAAAGTTGATACTCGAACAGGTGATTACCTTGGCCGCGCTTAAAAATGAGACCATATAACCTCAGCTGACCTTTTTAACGCTTTTACCAAATCGAAGACTGAGCATGACCGCTAATTCTGAAAGATGGAGATCTGGGATTGACCTGACAACTTTGAGGTATCGGAGCTCTGTGATGGGGGAATTAAGAAGGTTTTTGAGCGGTCGAGGTGTCCTAGAGATTGATGTACCTTTGATAGGGAGGACTTCGGTCACAGATCCGCATTTATCTAGTTTTAAAGTAAATTCCGAATACTTCGAAGGTTTTCTTCAGACTTCACCTGAATATTTCATGAAACGGCTTTTGGCGTCTGGTAGCGGTGATATTTTTTGTCTAGGGAAGGCATTCCGTGCCGAAGAAGAGGGGGCTGCTCATAATCCTGAATTCATGATGTTAGAATGGTACCGTATCGACTGGAATGAACATCAACTGATGGAGGAGGTAGTTGATTTGGTGTCGGTTTTTTTGCCATCAACTAAAATTTTAAAAATCAGCTATGGAGAGTTATTTGAGGAGGTTCTCGGCATTAATCCGCATAACGTTAAACTGTCTGTACTGAGAAAGCGAGCTGAGGAGACAAGCTTTGAGGGTTGGCCAAGAGATTCTCGTTCGGGTTATCTCGATATGCTTTTTGAAACGTTCGTGCGGCCAAACATGCCTAAAGGCCTGGTGATTTTGTTCGATTACCCTGTTTGTCAAAAAGCTTTAGCACAGTTACATCATGACCTGAATGGCCAACAAGTAAGTCGCCGGTTTGAAGTATTTCTAAATAATTCGGAACTGGCTAACGGTTATTTCGAGCTTAATAATTTTTCTGAGCATCAGATTCGCTTCAATGAAGATCGTTGCGAGAGGCGTGCCATGGGAAAGATGGTTCCAGAAGACGATATGCTCCTATTGGATGCGGTGAAATCTGGATTGCCTGATTGCGCCGGGGTAGCACTCGGGGTGGATCGTTTGTTAATACAACTTTTAGGAGCGTCTGGCATAGATGAAACTATGCCGTTTAGTTGGGCGCGTTGCTGAAAGATGCATTAGCTAATCTGGGTCGGGATTATAGCGAAAATGGTGGTCCATTGTTAAGGACGGCTCTTTAGTTTGCGTATTGCCAACTACTTTTGCGGGCACTCCAGCCACTATTGTATGATCACCTACTGGCTTTAAGACCACGCTAGATGCCGCGATCATCGCACCAGTTCCAACGCTTATGTTTCCAAGTATTTTCGCACCTGGACCAATTAGCACTCCATACCCAATCTTTGGATGTCTGTCACCACTCTCTTTGCCGGTGCCGCCAAGAGTGACCGATTGCATTATCGACACCGCGTCACCGACGATAGCTGTTTCGCCGATCACCAGGCCAGTGGCATGGTCTAGCATTATTCCTCTGCCGATCTTCGCTGCAGGATGAATATCTATTCCAAAGCAGCTTGAAACGTGCGATTGTATTAACAATGCTAATAATTTCTGACCCTTTAGCCACAGATGATTAGCTAGCCTGTGTGCTTGCAAAGCTGCAAACCCTTTGTAAAAGAGGAACACTTCAAGAGGACTGTTGCATGCAGAATCTCGATCTAGGGTTGCTTGTATATCGGCGGCGGCATCTGAAACTAAGCTTTCATTATGTTCGCTTTCAGCAATGATCTTTTTTAGGGCAGATTCCGCTAATCCAGAACCAGCCAGCTCTTTTGCTAATTTAGCACTTAAGCCCTGTCTTAGATTTTCAAAAGCAAAGATAGTAGCTTCAAAATAACCCCTAAACAGGGGTTCACGTCCATCTTCAAGTCGGGCCTTACCAATTATTTCTTCCCATATTGCGTATGACTCGGATAATGAAATTTTGCTCATGATGGGTTTTTTTAAGCACCTTTACTAATAAAGCCAGCGTGTCGGGTTTGCATTCTTTTAAGGCTGAAGTGTTTGGGGAAGTAATTGGCTTACCTCAGAATGGTCGTAACTAGGCCACCCTTGCCTTAGCTCTAAAAACTTAACCTTCCATCTTATCAATGACATCGATTGATCTATTTGTCGGGGGGTTCCTAATCCTAAGTTATTTGCAGTGTGGGGTCGGTCGCTTCATTCTCTTCGGAGGTTTCAGCCGTTTGGACAATCGATGAATTTTCAGCTGAATCATCTAATCCGTATCCTTCACTGAGTATCCCCCCAGGGACTTTTGGGGCGTAATCCTTAGGGGCCCCAATCAACCCTTTCTTGTATGCCATACCCAAGTCACCTTCATTCAACTGATCGCCAAGTTTTGTTGTCTTCAAAATCTGGCGACTGACTTCGGGACCTGCCAAATTAACTCCAGTGGATGTGAGATAGACTTGGAGATTTTGGCAGCTTTCACTTACTTGCTGCACGTGTGTAGTTAAATTTATGAAATGATCATTAACCTCTTGTTGTAAGAGGTTTAAATTATTTTCGTTGTTAGCAAGTTCCTTTTCAATGTTCTGCAAAGGGATGCGCTGTTTAGCATTGCGAAATGCCCAAAGATATCCGAGAATCGCTCCCGAGACAAAGGAACCGATACCAGCTAAAATCGTAAAATGTACATCTGTCATGAAAGTAATTCCATTCCTTCAGGTGGTTAGTTTCGCGGAAGCTGAGAAAAGACGCAACAGTTTTGTGAGTTAATGGTGATTTGCATTCTTGCTTGATTGTTTTCAGATCGCTTCCGCCTCTGAAACCTTGTAACCGCATGTTTGCGGGGGTAAAGTCCTGCTTTATAATTCTGGTACATTCGAGAAGATGGTTAATCCAAAAGAATGGTATAGAAGGGATTTATTGCGGAGTAACTTTGACTCGGATCCCAGACAAGCGGCCGCAGTTGACAAACTCGATACGCTCTATTCTCATCTGGAAAACGATTCTAAAAGTCTCATTCGATGGCCTTTGGAAGGCATCTGCAGCTTGTTCATGGGGCGACGGAATGGGGCGGCACGAGGCATCTATCTATGGGGAGGCGTTGGCCGAGGAAAGACCTATCTTATGGATTGCTTTTTCGATTGCCTTCCTTTCAAAGAAAAAAAACGCCTTCATTTCAATCGCTTTATGAGGCTAGTGCATACTGAACTGGATAGCCTAAAACGTCAAAAGAATCCTCTTGAAATAGTTGCAACGAATTTCTCTAATCAAGTCAGAGTTCTATGCCTTGACGAATTTTTTGTTGATGACATAGCCGATGCAATGATCCTGAGAGGATTGTTGCAGTCATTGTTTGATAAGGGATTATGTCTGGTAACAACTTCAAATATTTCTCCCGATCACCTATATCATAATGGATTGCAGAGACAGCAATTTCTTGGTGCAATTGAACAAATCAAGCGAAATTGTGATGTATTTAATTTGGATGGAGGTGTGGATTACAGGCTTAGGACTCTGCAGCGAACGGAGTTGTATTATTTCCCTTTAAACGATATCGCTGAGGCGTCTATTGAGGCGACTTTTTCGAAACTTTCGAACCCGAACGCTGTTGTCAAGAAAATGATTGAACTGCAAGTGGAACAAAGAGAAATAAGGGTTCTGAAAATCGCAGGCGATATTGTCTGGTTTAAATTTTGCGACATATGCGAAGGCCCCAGAAGCCAAAATGATTACATCCAGATCGCTAAGGAATTTAAATCGGTGTTTATTTCTTCGATACCTATCTTGGGAGCGCAAAATGACAATGCTGCTCGGCGATTTATCCACCTAGTGGATGAGTTTTATGATCGGAATGTTAAACTGGTCCTCTCGGCTGAAACCTCGATAGAGAAACTTTACTCCGGCAGTAGATTAGAGGTTGAATTCCAGAGAACTATTAGTCGTTTGATAGAAATGCAGAGTAACGAATTTTTGGCTAGACCCCATAAACCCTAGCCAATATCATTTAAAGAGGTCAAAGCTGGATATTAACACCAATAACACTTGTAAAAATTGCTGTATATCATTAGACTTCGCCCCTTTAAAACTGCCAGTGATTACGGTCGAAATTGATGAAAACGTATAGTGCAAAGTCTGAGTCGGTCCAGCGAGGTTGGTTCGTAGTAGACGCTGAAGATAAGATACTGGGTCGGCTGGCCGCATCGATAGCGTCCCGTCTGCGGGGCAAGCATAAACCGGAGTTCACCCCGCATGTTGATACCGGTGACTATGTTGTGGTGGTCAATGCAGAGAAAGTTGCTTATACAGGTAACAAAGGTAAAGACAAAATTTACTACAGTCATTCAGGCTATCCGGGAGGAATCAAAGGGACCAGTCTTGGGGATTTTATTAGGAAAGCCCCTGAGAAAGTTATTCAGTCGGCCGTGAAGGGTATGTTGCCTCGAGGGCCCCTAGGTAGGGAAATGTTTCGTAAGTTAAAGGTATATGCAGGCGCAAATCATCCCCATACGGCCCAGAAACCAGAGTCTTTGGAGATTTAGCGGAATAAACTATGGCGGATTCACATTATTACGGAACTGGACGGCGCAAAACATCTGCGGCACGCGTGTTTATGAGCTCTGGCGATGGAAAGATAAAAATAAATGAGCGATCAATGGATGATTACTTTGGCAGAGAGGTAGCTAGAATGATTGTCAAACAACCCTTTGAGGTAGTTGACATGATAGACAAGTTTGACCTTTGCGTCACAGTAAACGGGGGAGGTAGCTTCGGGCAAGCTGGAGCAATTCGTCATGGAATAGCGCGTGCTCTGGTGAAGTACGATGAAAATTTACGTCCTCCCCTCAGAAAAGCTGGGTTCTTAACAAGAGATGCTCGGCAAGTAGAGCGGAAAAAGGTAGGGCTCCACAAAGCCCGGAAACGGCCGCAGTATTCAAAACGCTAACATCAGATTTGTGTTTGTCTTTTTAGTAAAAACATTTGTTAATAATTAAAGTGGTGGGCCTTATTAGTGCAATCCCTTAAACGGTTGCAAAGTATAGTATTCTGAGTCTCATGACAGTTTCTTGCGCGAACAACGTTCACGATTTTATCAGGGAGATGCTTTTGGAAAAAAATGATGTTAACAATTCCCGCCGTCGGTTCCTAACTGGCGCAACAGGCTTGGTTGGCGGTGCGGGTATAGTTGGGGCTTCAATTCCGTTTTTTTCCTCGTGGAAACCGAGTGCCAAGGCGAAGGCAGCAGGGGCCCCAATCAAGGTAAATATTGGCAAATTGGAACCTGGGGGACGCATAGTCGTTGAGTGGAGGGGGAAACCCGTCTATATCGTCCGTCGAACAGTTGAATCTATTCGAGTAGTGAACAGCATAGCACCGGAGATGTTGAAGGACTTTCAGTCTGCTGCGGCTTCGCAACCGAGCTATGTTCAAGGCGCAGCTAGAACATTATCGGGTAAAGAAGAATTTTTAATTATGTTGGGTCTTTGCACGCACTTGGGATGTGCGCCAACATATCGTCCCGATGTAGGAGCCAAGGATCTCGGCGGAGAAAGCTGGCTCGGCGGGTTCTTCTGCCCTTGCCATGGTTCAAAATTCGATTTATCTGGTCGAGTCTATGCTGGCGCGCCCGCTCCTACCAATCTAGAAATTCCTCCCCATTCGTATGAGTCTGACGATATCGTAATAATTGGTGTAGACCCGGAGGAAGTTTGATGGAAAAACCACAAAGTTTTTCGACTTGGCTCGACTCTAGAATGCCGACTCTCAAGGAGAGTTGGAAAAAGCATATGTCCGAGTATTTCGCCCCGAAAAACTTTAACTGGATGTACTATTTCGGCGTTCTATCGATTGTGGTTCTGATATTGCAGTTAATCACAGGCATCTGGCTCCTTATGAGCTATCAAGGGTCTGCCGAGCATGCTTTTGCATCAGTAGAATACATCATGCGAGATGTTGAGCTAGGATGGATAATTCGCTATGCCCATTCAACAGGGGCCTCACTTTTTTTTGTAGTGGTATATCTCCATATGTTTCGGGGCCTTGTCTATGGCTCGTACAAAGCGCCGAGAGAGTTGGTCTGGGTGTTTGGCATGACCATCTATGTGGCTTTGATGGCAGAAGCGTTTTTAGGCTATGTTTTGCCTTGGGGACAAATGTCATACTGGGGAGCTCAAGTCATCATCTCTCTGTTTGGAGCAATTCCAGTTGTCGGTGAAGACATCGTGCAATGGATTCGGGGCGACTATTTGATCTCAGGCATAACGCTTAATAGATTCATGTCTCTTCATGTGGTTGCTGTTCCTTTTATCTTGGTTGGTCTGGTAGTGCTTCACATAATCGCGCTGCATGACGTAGGATCCAATAACCCAGATGGAGTTTCAATTAAAAAGTACAAGGATGAACAAGGGCGGCCAATTGATGGCATACCTTTTTTTCCTTATTACGTGGTTCATGACTTAATACCCATAACCTTGTTTTTCTTCGTCTTCTGTACCATATTATTTTTTATGCCGGAAATGGGGGGTTATTTTCTAGAGTATGCCAACTTTGAGGAGGCCAATGCTCTTAAAACGCCTGAGCACATTGCGCCTGTCTGGTACTTCACCCCTTACTACTCGATGCTTCGAGCGGTTCCAGACAAACTCGGCGGTTTTGTTGTGATGGCTGCGGCAGTAGCTATCTTATTCGTTCTCCCATGGCTTGATCGCAGTCCAGTGCGTTCTATGAGATACAAGGGTAAAGTGAGTCGCAGTGCCATTATATTGTTTGTGTCTAGTTTCATAATTCTCGGAGTTCTTGGTGTCAAGGCGCCAACAGATGCGCGGACACTCTTGGCCAGAATTTGTACCGTAATGTACTTTTCCTACTTCATTGGCATCTATTTTTGGACACGTTGGGAAAAGACACTTCCAGAACCCGATCGCGTTACCATGGACGGAGGCATGGGGACCCTTAAGACTCTCGGCGGGTTTGCTCTTGTTGGAGTTCTGGTGTTCGTCCCGCTCAAAGTAGTTGGAGCGGAGGGCAAATCTTGTGGCACGATGGAATGTGATCAATACGAGGCCGCTTTGGATGACACAAACTCTCTTCAAAGAGGCGCTAAACTGGCAGTGAACTACTGCATGGGCTGTCACTCATTTAAATATTCAAGATGGGAGCGAGTGGCAGATGATTTGGACATACCACATCACTTGATGCTTGAAAATATGATTTTTTCAGGCCAGAAAATTGGAGAATTGATGACGATTGGCATGACGGAAGAAAAATCAAAGGCTTGGTTTGGAGCTGTCCCTCCAGATCTAACTTTGGTTGCGCGTGCTCGATCCCCAGAGTGGCTATACACCTATCTTAGAAATTTTTATGCAGATGACACACGCCCTCTTGGAGTAAATAATCGCGTTTATAAAGATGTAGGCATGCCCCACGCACTGCTAGAATTGCAAGGCCTGATGGCTTGCGCGCCGGGGCCTTATAAAGAGTCATCTGGCATTGGTGTAATGGAGGTGTTTTATGGTGACACATCTGGAAGAATGAGGGCCGCAGCGTCTGGTGACGCCCCATCAACGGATCCATGTGGTTCTTATAATTTGGTTTCTGAGGGGCTATTGGACTCTGAAGATTATGATAAAGCAGTATTTGATTTGGTTAACTTCATGACATATGTTGCAGAGCCATTTGCCCAAGAGCGCAGAGCTATAGGACGTTGGGTGTTGATCTTTTTGAGCATATTTTTTGTTTTCGTGTGGCTTTTAAATAGAGAATACTGGAAGGGTATTCACTAACCCATCAGCTAATTTTTTTTGCGGTTATTTGTATTAAAAGGCCTAATATGGCTTAAATACCTGCCCCTAGTCGTCATTTTAATATACTATTACTTTTTAATTTGGAGAGACCGTTTTGAGACGATCATCGATGACGCTATTTTCAGATCCGGCCTGTCAATACAGTCACCGGGTGCGCATCGTGCTGGCAGAAAAAGGAGTGACTGTTGAGATAGAGGATACCGATTCATCGTGCATTACCGATGAGATCTTTGAAGCGAATCCTTATGGCAGCTTGCCAACCTTGGTCGATCGCGATTTGGCATTGTACGAATCGAAAGTGGTAATGGAATATCTTGATGAACGGTTTCCACACCCGCCTCTTCTTCCTGTGTATCCAGTGGCTCGCGCTCAGAGCCGGTTATGGATATACAGGATTGAACGAGATTGGTGCAGTTTGACAGGTCAAATTTTATCCGATCCGAATGGTGATGCGGGAAGGACTGCGAGAAACGAATTGAATGAATCTCTAGTCGCTGTCGCATCAATCTTTATCGAGTTGCCCTACTTCATGAGCGAAGACTATACCTTGGTGGATTGTTGTTTGGCACCAATGTTGTGGCGATTGCCGCAGTTTGGAATAGAGATCCATGAAACTTCGCAGACGAAACCACTCCTAGAATATATGGAAAGAGTATTCTCTCGTGATGCCTTCCAAAAAAGTCTCACTGACTTAGAGCGTGAAATTCATGGCTAACAAGGGATCACGGATGTTTTCAAATCGTCCGTATCTCGTGCGCGCTTTTTATGAATGGATAGTTGATAATGATTGCACCCCATACATCATAGTAGATGCGCACTATAGTGGAGTCGAGGTGCCCCAAAGTTTTGTTACTAATGGACAGATAATTCTTAATATTGCTCCGAGCGCTGTGAGAAGTTTTGACATGAACAATGATCGCATTAAGTTATCTACCCGGTTTGGCGGGGTTCCAATAGATATCTTTTGTCCAATGGGGGCAATTCTCGGGATTTACGCTCAAGAAAATGGTCAAGGTATGATGTTTGAATCAGAGCCATCACATGAACCACCTCCGCCTCAAGGCCCTAGAATCGTCCCGCCAACGCCAGAAAAGAAGCCTTCAGAGGCTGAAAAGAATAAACCGTCTCTGCGAGTTGTGAAATAAAAATATGGCGATTAAAGGAAAAATTTTGAGATGAAACCTATAGCGATTGTGGCAGCTTCCAGAACACCAATAGGGTCAATGCTTGGAAGTCTAGCAGATATATCTGTGAGCGATTTGGGCGCTACAGTTGTAAGTTCATTAATCGAAAAGACAGGCTTAAAAAATGATGGAATCGATGAATTATTGATGGGTTGTGTTTTGAGTGCTGGCGTTGGACAGGCACCAGCAAGGCAGGCAGCCTTGGCGGCGGGTTTGAGTCTAGACACTAGTTGCGTCACAATTCAGAAGGTCTGTGGTTCGGGGATGAAGTCAGTCATGTTTGGCTGTAACAGTATTCTCTCGGGCCAGACCAAAACGGCTATTGCTGGTGGCATGGAGAGCATGAGTCGTGCACCATATCTTTTGCCTAATGCACGACAAGGATATCGTTTCGGAGAAGCGGTCATGCAGGATCACATGCAGTACGACGGTTTGCGGGATGCTTATCAAGGTCTTGCGATGGGTGAATTTGCTGAGAATTGCGCGTCTAGCTATGGATTTACTAGGGAGCAGCAGGACTCGTTCGCCATTGAGTCTCTAAATCGAGCTAATAAAGCTATCGAGGAAGGATATTTTACCGAAGAGATTACACCGGTGATTGTGGTTTCTCGAAATGGTAGCGTTAGTGTTGATGTTGATGAGCAACCAGGGCGTGGGAGAATAGATAAAATTCCTAACCTTAGACCGGCATTCCGAAAAGACGGAACCGTAACTGCGGCCAACTCGAGCTCAATTTCAGACGGTTCTGCAGGGTTGGCTATCATGGATATCGATAGAGCTGAAGCCTTGGGGCTTGAACCCATTGCCTTAATTCGCGGCTATGATGATGCATCCCAAGAGCCTGAGTGGTTTACTACTGCCCCGGTATTAGCGATAAAAAAGACTTTGTCTCGAGTTGGTTGGTTGGTTGATGATGTAGATCTATGGGAGGTCAACGAGGCCTTTGCGGTAGTTACCATGGCGGCAATGCATGACTTGAAGATCGATCACTCAATTATAAACGTCAATGGAGGAGCATGTGCTTTAGGGCATCCGATTGGCGCAAGCGGTGCCCGAATTTTGGTGACGCTGATCCATGCTCTTCGTCAAAAATCTCTAAAGCGTGGTATTGCAAGTCTATGTATTGGTGGTGGCGAAGCCACAGCCATGGCAATAGAGATCGTCTAACTCGTCTTTCTGACCTAGTCAGTGTATTCGAATACTTTTACCACTCGTCGCACACCACCCGTTTCCTGAGCTCGATTTGCGGCTTTCTCGCCCATTACTTTGGGTATTAAGCCCATCAGATACACGACATTATCCTCTGTTATAACATCTATATCGCTAGCAGTAACCTCTTCATCTAAGGCGAGTTTTATCTTTACTTTGGCCGTGATCATGCTGTCCACGCCTCGATCAGGAATAGAAGAATTAGGGCGTATTTTTAATTCATTATGCACAACTCGAACGCCCTTAATAGATCTAGCAGTGTCTCCTGCAATCGTTTTTAATCTTTGATTGGGGGCCTCTCCAGTCAACAGCACTACAGAATTAAAAACGTTGATGTTGACATTGGCATATTCTAGATCAGGATCAACTTTCTTAATATTTACTCCTATATGCCTGGCTATTGTAGAGTCGGTTATATCGACGCCAATCCCTTGGGAGGCCTCTTCTTCTCCTACGGGTTTCTCGCGCACTAGATGCTCTATCGTTGTGCAGCCGGTAAAAATTAAAGATGTGATTACTAAAAAAATTAATTTAGCCACTTAATTCTCTCCCAAAATAACGTGGTCTACGAGTTGACTCAGACTTTCAATAATTTGCAGATGCAGTTGGCTTAGTACTCTAGATTCGAAACGACTCAAATCTAGACACAGATCACGGGGTCTTAGATGTTCTATCAACATGGCATCATCTTTATAAGCCACTAATATGACCCTCAGATCCCGTTGGACTCCAGCTTCGACAAATTGAACTAAATTAGTGTTGCTGGCACCGCGGCTGAGTAAGAACAAGATATCTGATGACTTTGCATGGGTCAAGAGCACCTTAGCATTACAATCATTGGTAAAACCACAAACCATTTGACTTAAGTTTAGCGAGGGAAAGCCGGGCCGATCTATCTGAGTCCCTAGGGCGAGGTTATGAGTGAGAAGTTGAGCTAACGCACTAGAATTTCCTTGCCCAGCGGTAAATATAGTATTACCCGTTAAGAGGGCGTTCGCAACAATTTCTGTTGCGACTTGGATAGAGTCCGAGAAACTGTCACCAAGAATCATGGAGCTTTTGACTATATGCTCAAAAAATTTGTATAAAATCCGGTCCACTGAGCTACTCTTTTCTATCAAAGCGCGTATCAAATTTTTTTACTAGTTATTCGAGATTATATCATCCGAAACTCTTAGTACTCAGGCGATATTGTTGAAACACCACTTGAGTCAAATTTGGCCCACCCTGTTCTCCTTTTGATGTGACCGTTTGAAAGAGTAAGTATGCCTGTTGCGCCGAATATTGGTGTTTGGATACTGGCAAGTCTTAAACCGATCAACTCCCGATATGCCAGAAATGTGTCATAACCCAAGGCATAAAAATTTCGCAAAGCGGGATGGAGATCCACATTCGGTTGTAACTCAATAGGTAATTGGCCCTCCATGGTCCATGGCATAACACAAAATTCCACTCCAGCAAGATCTCGATCCAAATTTTCCCGGAACAAACCACCATAAACATGGGAGCTAGCAAAAATAGGTATGTCTCCTGCGTAGAGGAAGTCAAGAGTTGGTTTGATTCGTCGTGCTACTTCAGGGTAGCCGATCATGACAACAAGGTCCACATCCTGACGCCTGCGCTGGCGTGTTATCAATTTATTATTTATGAATCTTCTTAATTGTGTTCCTCGCGCCTCGCTTAAGTCGATATGGAGAGGCGGTTTAAGAATAGGGCTAAAGTCGCTGATGTTTTCTGGGTACCGAATCGCACTGACAACCTCTCCTCCATGATTTGACCATAGACTTTCAAAGTGTTCACTCGCTCTCAAGCCCCATCCAGTGTCAGGCACGATCAATAAAGCCCTTTCCATGTTGCGATTTAGCGCTCTATAAGCGATTTGTTCCATTTCATCAAGTGGAGATAGTCCGAATTGAAACAAGTTTTCCGGGCCACTAAGATTCTTAGTTTTAATCCTATTCAGACTGATTGTCGGGACTGGTAACTCCTCAAGACCAATGAGGGTCCTCACGCCCGCACTTCGGAGTGGTCCAATGATCATTTGGGCGCCATTTGAAACCGCTTCACTATAAATATCCTGTAATCGCCTTTCGGACGTGTCATATATTTGCAGGTCAGGACCATCTCCAGTTTGGTTCAAAAGCTCGTAATACGCAGTCATAAAGCCGTTAAGTAAAGTCTGACTGACCTCAAGATATTGGTCTGAAAAAGGCAGTAAGATTGCTAATGACCGCGGTGGATTTTCCGAGAAAACATCAGTTCGGAGCATTGATGGTGGTGTTAGTGCTGCTGGGTGGTCCGACCAGTTTTTTTTCCATTGCGCAAATTTTGCTAATTGTGATTCACGATCTCCCAAGGCCTCTCTGGCAAGAACAGCGAGCTTTTGCCAGCCGGCAAGCGTATCATCTTCGGCCACTTCTTTGTTTAAGGCATCGAACGGCATACGGTTCAAGAGGCCCCAAATCTGGTCATGAAATATTTGTTGATCTGTTGAGACCGGTAAGGATTTTGCCAAGCTTATAGTTTTTTGTAGGTAGCTATTAACATTTCCTAATTTAATGCCGAGTGCAATTTGCAGTTCGAGTATTCGGAGGCTATTCGAAACTTTATTATTTGAATCGATCGCTTTAAAACGCTTCTCTTCAAGCATAGCCTCTGCGGATAGCCAGTTTTCGTTTTTTGCTGCAATCTCTGCTCTCGAGAGTACAAAATCTACATAATCGCTGTCTTCCAATTGTTTGGGATCTATTTCGTTAAGTATTGACAAATATCTATCATTTTTTCCAGCATGATGGAATGCTTTTGCGCTCGCTAACATTAGGTGTTGACGTAATTTCAAATCAAACGACCTTGATGCTTGTCGGTAAAGCCGCATTGCCTTTTTAGCATCAGAACGGTTCGGCATATAAATGGTTTGGCTTGAAGCGGATGATTTAGCCGCCTCGGCTTTTTTTATTTGATTAGATGGCGCACAGCTGGCAATAAAGGCTAAGATAAAGATACAGAGTGACAAAAGAAAAAAAGTGCGTCTTACCATGAAAACAGATCCATGCGGTACCCTTTATATTGTTGCCACGCCCATTGGGAACTTGGCGGATATGTCAGAACGCGCAATTAAAACATTAAGCCAAGTAGATTGCATTGCTTGCGAAGATACGCGCCGCAGCAAAAAATTACTAGACCATTATCACATAAATTCACTAATTATTGCTTATCATGAGCATAGCAGCACCCAAGTTGCTGATAAACTTTTGACCCTGTTGGCCCAGGGAAAAAATGTTGCTCTCGTTTCTGATAGTGGTACGCCCTTGATCTCTGACCCCGGGTTTCAACTGGTTTGTAGAGCTCGAGAGCATGGTTATGAAGTTATTCCCATTCCTGGCAGCTGTGCCCTCATAGCTGCATTGAGTGTTTCTGGATTAGCGACAGACAGCTTTAGTTTTATTGGTTTTTTACCAGCTAAAAGTGGCCAGCGCAGAGAAGTGTTAAAGACTGTCCAACAATATAGAAACACCATTATTTGTTATGAATCGCCACATCGGATAATAGAGACTTTGCGTGATGCTAAAGAAATTCTCGGAGCGGATCGCAAGTCGTTCATAGCACGTGAGATGAGTAAAATGTATGAGACCTATCTAGCGGGTAGTTTAGAGGAGTTATTGGAATTAGTATCCTTTGATACTGACCAACAAAAAGGAGAATTTGTTCTTATAATAGAAGCCTCAAAAAAATGCAGGGAGATCAGTTCAGAGGCGGAGAGAATTCTAATCTTAATGCTGAGAGAATTGTCGGTTAGCAAGGCGGCCTCACTCACTGCCAAAATAACTGGTCTTGCAAGAAGGACTATATACAAAAAGGCTCTTGAGTTATCGGATCAGTGAGTTTTTAGACGTTGTAGTGATTAACGATCTTCATGCAAACCCCTCGAGTTCGCGCCAGCGATTGACAATTCTACAGAAGATTTCAGCTGTCTTCACCGCATCATACAGAGCGTTATGAGCCTCGCTATTTTCATATTGGATATTCGCACATTGGCATGCTCGGCCCAGCACCGTCTGGCCATATGCCAACCCAGCCAAAGTAGCAGTATCAAAACATGAAAAGGGGTGAAAGGGATTGCGTTTAATTTGATTACGTTCTACAGCCGCATTTATGAAGCCTTGATCAAAGTGAGCATTGTGCGCCACTATGATAGCTCTTGAACATCCAGTCAAGCTAATCTCTCTGCGGATTGGCCTAAAAATGGTTTGAAGAGCGTCTCTCTCATGCAAAGCCATTCGGTCAGGGTCTTTCAGATCAATTCGATTAAACTCAAGTGCGCTAGGCTCTATAACAGCACCTTGGAAAGGGTCAATGTCTACAAAAAAAGACTTTTTGATCGAAAGTATTCCTTGCCGATCCATTTGAAGGAGAACAGCCCCGACCT
>MDTD01028035.1_pt1 | contig 27255 bp, 25 predicted proteins | sample 811221 | NCBI WGS metagenome assembly MDTD01 (sample SAMN05326646, study PRJNA326480) | marine metagenome | isolation source: seawater | place: Pacific Ocean: South West | collected 2011 | reverse complement strand
TAATCTGAATGAGAACTCCCCCGGCTTTGCCAGAATTAAGGGACACCAGAAATTAGGGTGACACCATGCCTCTGACCAGGAAGTGTTCTTTCCAGAGATTTCTTGGTCCAGCTATCGGTGTGAGCCAAGTTTATTCCACATCACACGACGGTGTAGATTTAAGGGTACGACCATTAAAGATAGAAGCGGGTTGTATGTGAGAGTGTTGGAGCGTCTTTTCCCCAAGAAACCTCCTTCCACAAGGAGGGGGACACGGAGTCTCTTACTACAACAGTTCTATGCTGACGGTTGCCAGCTTATAATGAAAACTACATCCGATAATACAGTATTGCTAGACCTATCGAAAAACATCTGGACGACTAAACTCCCAGTTTAAATAGGAAGTCCAGACGGGAGTCTTACGATACCTCTTTTAATTGAGGTTAAAAGTCAGATCACCACTCATGAAGAGGGATTGGTATTTGGTTTATTGAGGGAAGTCATTGAGTGACGACCAGTATCCCATCCATTGGAGGGCAGGAAGCTATTAGGATAACGATTGTATTCATTGCTGGTATTGGCAAGTTGGAGGCGGATATAGGCAGGCTGTCAGAAATAGAAAGACTGGCGCCTTATGAGCTGGACCGATTGCTTGAGCAAGTGGCTTTAGAGTAGATATGGTCGCCTTTCGGGGTGGATACCCTTTAGCAGCCTTAAATCACCGCTTTTCGCCAAAAAGTGGCATTGTTCCCAAAAATCAGTAATGATTTCAAGTGATAAAGCCCGCGCCTTGAATGGCATTCAAAAAGGTCGTGGGGTAAATCCCCCACCAACTCCACCACAGAATTATAAAGAGGTTGTCCAGTTTCTTGGATAACCTCTTTTCAGTCAGTATCATTGACTCTTCATGGTCACTTGAAAGATTCAGCATCCACTTTGCCATTGTGCTTTTGATAGGTGGACATCTGATATCGGTAGGATTAATTTGGCTTCGTGTTGGTTCTTAAGCCTCTAGTTTTCGGATGGTGATTATGAATAAGTGGTGTTTATTGGTTGCAGCCTTGGTGCTTATGCCAAATCTTGCATATGGTTCGATCGGCTTTAGAACGATAGTGGATGCTTCCGAAGCCACTCGCCCTCTTATGCTATCCATATGGTATCCATCTGATGGGGATCAGTTTGATATTATAGGAGGTAATGCTGTATTCCAAGGGGAGTCCGCTGCTCTCGATGCACCGGTAGTAGGGAAACACCCGCTTGTCGTACTCTCTCATGGCGGCTTGCGGTCTACAAAGGATTCCGGCGCGTGGCTTGGTGCTGCTTTGGCAAAGGCAGGCTTCATAGTCATTGAAGTCAATGCGCCACGTCCAGAAAATCCGGCAATGGCAGTAGACGAGATATGGCAACGCCCACGCGATATCAGCCGGGCTCTCAGTGTGATTTTAGACAACGCAGCTTGGGCGGATCATATTGATGAGAAAAAAGTTGCCGTTATCGGTTTTGCCCTTGGCGGCACAGCGGCTTTGTCTCTTGCGGGTGCAGAGCTTGACGCTGAAAGGTATTATGAATCATGTGCTGATGCGGGCTCAATAGGAGCCGATTGTACGTGGTTTTCGTCCCATAACGTTGCTTTGAATCAGGTCGATCAGGACGAGTTTGAGCAATCCAGACATGATCGTCGTTTTACCTCTGCAGTGTTGATAGCCCCCGAGTATCTGGAGGCATTTTCGATTGAGAGTGGAATGGCATTGGCTCCAACGCTGTTGATTTCACTTGGTAGCCAGGAGATGAAGACGCTCAGACTTCCTCATGTTGAGAAAAAAGCAATCGACGAGGCAAATCGCTTAGATGCGTTTGCTGTTTGCACCGAGTCTGGACCTCAAATCTTGCTTGAGGAGGAGGGCGATGCTGCTCTGTGTGGTACTTCTCCCGAGGAACGTGTTCGCATTCACGCATTGATTGCAGATATGATTGTATCTTTTTTGGCTCGTAGCTTCTGACAGTAGTCGTTCCTTCATCACGTTATCTATCCAGGTTCCTCGGCATTCCGGTTTTCCCTTCCGGCCTGTTCTCTATTTGCAAATGAGGCCCAAAGCATTCTCTCATCCCCTAGCGCTTACCCATCGCTTCCTCTGTAATCAAAATCCCACAAGTGGCTATCGCGCACCTCTGCCGACTTTGCTGAAGTGCGAACATTGAGAGTCACAGCTATCCGGGCAAGCCCGGGCATCAAGATATCAAAGATGTTTGTATTGTCAGGTTAGCTGTTTACGCACAGTTGCAACACCTAAAGGTAATGTGATAAAGAGCAGTCTTTATATTCCCTTTTGAAGAGGAAGTCATGGCTCATATCGATACGGTAAGTTGGCTATGACAATATCGCATAGGGGCTGGCTAGTCTCACAATGAGTGTGGAAGGTCGTTATGTTTTAATGTTGCTCTCGAGGTGTATGGTGAAGTGGAAAGTCTTCGGTCTGGGAGCTGTGTGGGTCATTTATGGTTTAGGGGTACTGGATGATTCCGTACTTCCAACAAAACATGGTTTCAAAGTCGATGTGGGCATGTTTAAGTATCCTATGGGGTTAACAAGCCTTCTGTGCGGCTTGATTGTGATTGCAATAGCCGTGTCTCGCAAAGCAAAACATGATCATAGCAATTGGATATGCCCGAAGTGTGAAATGGCAGTGATGCGTAGCTCATTGGTGGAGGATAAATGCCCGAATTGCAGTGTGCTCATGGAGCCATTGAAAGGATTTTACAAACGCCATCCAGAGTTGGTTGATCATGAGTCTTTGGATAAATGAGTGAGTAAGGATATAAAGTCACTGCTACCTGGCAGGATTTTCGTCACTATTACCTGATTTTCCGCCTTAGTTCTCTTCGTTCAAAATAATAGGTTACGGCTACTTTTCATTCCGCTTTGTCAATTGTTTACCTATTGGTTTTTTTGATGAATCGGCAAGTTCTTCGGCACTGAAAATCTTCACAACTTATCGCTTTTCTAGCAAATATTCATTATTTCTGTTTTCGTTTGGGCATGCTCAAACCCTATCCTGCCGAGACAGGCATTACGTCTGCAAGGCTTCCCACCCCGGCAAAACAAATTGAAGTTACGCAGATACTCGTTTATTGGAGGTGTGCCGAACATTCCGCATACTTTCAACTCCCAGGCAAATGAGCAGGCGATCAAATGGATATACGAGGAAGCGTACCTGGCGTACGTACCGGAAAGATTTCTGAGCTAAGTCCGCTGGACTCGGGCAAACACAGCCATCTTCTTGTCGCACTCGCTCGTGGTGCCGAAGCACTCAGCAGCAGCAAGGGTTGGCCTGATGGCGTGTCTGAGCTGATCGCTGATCTGGGGCAGACTACAGGTGTCAGCCGTGTGTGGTTGTTTCAGGTGTTGGAGCTGACCGATAAGCATATGCTGATGAACTTCCCGTTTGAATGGGTGGATGAGAACACCCATGCGTTGAAGAAAATGGGCCGGTACGACACCAAATACTGGAATTTTGAAACATGTTCGGTCACCTATCGGACGTTGGTGGCAAGCCGTAGACGCAAAGAGTGGCAGACGGCCATCATCCATGAGTTGGACGAGAGTGATTTCAAGGACTACCAGATGGACCAGGGCGTCCAGTCGACGTTGAGCGTTCCCGTGTATGTGCAGGGAGAGTGGTGGGGGCTGCTCGGTCTGGACGACAGCACACGTCCATATCAATGGAAAGATGAGGAAATCTCTTTGGTGCGTATGGCGGCGCATCTCATCTCCAGTGCGGTTATTCTTGATCGACTGAACTCCGCCAACAGACAGTTCGAGATTCTCTCCAATTTGACTGAATCCAATGCGTGGGAGCTTGATATCAACAGCGGTTACTGCTGGTGCGATGCACGGATCATTTCCGGAGTCAGTGGCCTGAGTGACAATGTGCACCTGTCCATTCTGCAGGTTTTGCGGCGTATTCATCCCGAGGATCGGGGCGGCCTCTTTTATTACCTGCGCAATCAGCTCAAACGCGGTGAACTGACCTTTCGTCAGGACATGCGCATCCTCCGCGACAACGAGTATGTCTGGAGTGAGGTGATCGCGAAAATCAGTGTTGATGCCAAAGGTCGGCTACAGAAAATGGCTGGCATTGCCATTGATATCCCGGAGCGCAAAGAGAAAGAGGAACAGTTGGTCCGGGAAGCCAATTTGGATATGTTGACCGGGGTCGCTAATCGTGGCGCATTTGATAACCGTCTGAAGCAGATGATCCGTAGGTTTGAAGTGGACGGTACGGTTTTCAGTCTGCTTTTGATGGATGTGGATCACTTCAAGGCGGTCAATGACACATGGGGACACGGCATTGGTGACATGGCGCTCAAGCATGTCTCGCAGATCATGCAAAAGACCATGCGCGATGGTGATTTTGTCGCTCGCATCGGGGGCGAGGAATTCGCCATGCTGGTGCATTGTGTCGAGCCGGAGACAGCAGAAATGATCGGAGAGCGGATTCGCCATAATATTGAGGCTTCTCCGCTTATTACGCCTGAAGTGACGGTTCCGTTGTCCGTTTCCATTGGTATTTTCAACGTGTCGAGTGAATCCTCGCCGTCTGATTGCGAATCAATGCTCAGAAGAGCTGATATCGCGCTTTATCAGGCAAAAAGCACCGGACGAAACAAGGTCGTGACCTGCTGAGAAAGCAAAGAGGCTTGGATGCACCTAATTTAATGATGCCTCCTGTAGTGCCTCTGGATCAGAAGGCTTAGTCCAATATGTAGCGTTTTCCTTCCTGTGCCAGAGGGAATGGGGTGTTGTGCTGCGGTGAGGTGTGGTAGCCGAGTACTTTCCCCGCAATTGCACGCTGCAATGCTTCCAACTGCTTCCAGTGGGTGTGGACGCTGTCGGGATTTTCGAAGTCTATTTCATGAAATACCAAGTCGCAGGGGGCGAACCACTGCGCGCTCAGTTCCGTTTGTTTCAATATGGAGTTGAGCGTTTCGTCATATTTGGTGTCCCCGGAGTACCCGAAGCTCTTCCCGCCTGCGGTGAATTTGAGGCCGATTGTTCCGTAGGGAAGTATGTGGTGATTCCAGCGGCTTTCGATGGTCAGGGAATCCAGAACAAGGGGGGTTCCCGGCTGCAGATACTGGATGTTCACATGATCAATGAGGTCAGGGAACAGAGGCGTGTACATCTCCATAAGTAGCTCATAAGCATTCTCCGCCATGAGCAGATTCAGGGGCCACCCCGTTTTGCGTGCGCGTGCAAGGCAGGCGGTGAATCCCTGGATATGATCTTCATGGTTGTGCGTGAACAGGAAGTGGGTGATGTCGTCCCAGTGGATGTTGTGGCGAGACAGGGTGTGGGCCGGATAACCGCACGGGTCGATCCATATGACATGATCGCCAAAACGAACAATGGTATTGGCCGGAGTGTCGTAGAGTCCATTGCCGCAGCCTATGGGCATCACTTCCAAATGTTCTCTGGGGGTGTTGTCCCGCAGAGTGGTGCGTAGAAGGGAGTCTGTCTCTGCGTCGATATCGGTGACGGGTTTCAACTCATCGCGGGAATAAATGACGACGCCGTTGTCCGAAACAGTGACATTGCCATCTTCACAACGAATCGAGAGCCCTCCCGCTGTGTACTCCGGTTCGGCGACCCGGAGATGGAACCATCGGTCGAGCCAGTCGGTTTTCACTATCGAGAGACGCTTTTCATCAAAGAAGTAGGGGAAGATGCGCTCAAGGTGAGCATGGAGTTGCGTGACGTTGTGCCGTGTCCCCACATACGTTTTGGGTGGGGAGTTCCTTTTTTCCGCACTCCACAGGACAAACTCTTCGCCGGTTCTGTTGTCACCGGCCATGGAGACTTCCCAATCCGGCACGACAACGATGTCGTCATGGATGTCGTGATCGCCCAGAAACTTCACTATGTCGGGCATGCTGCCAATGCGAACCACATTGCGTGCGGTTCGGACGATGTCCACATGCATGCCACCGTACTCGATGCGCTGTACGTGCTCCGACAGAGTGGTTAACCGGCTAGTTCTCATTGTGTGTCCTTGGCAGTGATGTATGTGTTTACATCGTTTGCGCTTTTTACCGTATTGAAACAGCTAATTCAAGCATTCTCAGAGGGTGTGCACGGTTTGCTATATTATATTTTTTCAATATGTTAACAAAATCGTCATGTGTTTGTTGACACAAATTCATCCTCGCTGATAGAGAAATGTAATCGTTTACATGGAGGGGCTGTGAGTACAATTCTTGATGTTGCGCGTTTGGCAGGCGTATCGACTGCCACGGTGTCACGGGTGATCAATTCACCTGATGCCGTGCGTGAGGAAACGCGCAAGAAAGTCCAGCGTGCCATGAAAACGTGCAACTACAAATACAATGCCCTTGCACGAGGCTTTGTCACCAAGAAATCCAATACGATCGGTTTGATCATCCCCAACATCGACAACCCTGTTTTTGCCGAGTCCACACTGGGCGTGCAGGAATATGTCGAGGAAAAGAACATCAAGGTCATTCTCGGCAATACCTCGTACCGGCCCTCCCAGGAGGAGAAACTGGTCAAGGTTTTGCGGGAGAGCCAGGTGGATGGTCTCATCATTACAAGTACCGATCCCTCAGGGCCACTTGTGCAGGCCCTTGTTGACGAAGGGTTTCCCTTCGTACTCCTGTTCAGCACCATCAAGGGCGGACCGATCTCCGCTGTTGGTGTCGATAACTATCGAGGCGGCTATGTGGCTACGGAACATCTCGTTTCACTGGGCCACAAGCGTATCGGCATTATTTCCGGTAACTTCTCGGTAACTGACAGGGGGTATCATCGCTGGTGCGGTTACAGAGGATGTCTGCGCGATCATGGTATCGAGTATGACGAGAACCTGTTGGTCCAGACCGAATACTCCCTGAGCGGTGGCAGCAAATCCATTAAAACCCTGCTGGAATTGTCTGAACCGCCCACCGCTGTTTTTTGTTCCAACGACTATATCGCCCTCGGCGCCATGAAGGGCGCCCGCGAGATGGGGCTGCGCCTGCCGGATGATCTGTCCATCGTCGGCTTCGACGACATGCAGACGGCGTCCTACATGGTTCCGGCCCTGACCACTGTTCGTCAGCCCGCTTACGAGATGGGGCGCCGCGCTGGGGAGTTGCTTCTGCAACTCATCGAAGAGTCTGGCAACCCGGTTCAGGACATGATGGACACCAAACTGGTGATCCGCGAATCGACAATCGCCGCTTCGCATGATGCGGATTCAGATAGTAAATAACTGGTATTTGGGGATTGAAAACCGTTGCGACTGAAACGTCTAACGAAAACCACACTGGAGGAAACAGTATGAACTTCAAGAAAACTCTCGCCGTTCTGTGTGCAGGCCTGGTCCTGACACTGGCAGTCGGCACCCAGTCCATGGCTGGGGACTACAAACTCACTCTGAAACTGAGCCACGTTTTCAGCCCGGCAGAACAGCTTTCCAAGTCCATGGATGCCGTTGCCGAGTCCATCCACGAAAGGACCGATGGGGCCATCAACATCCAGACTTTCCCGCAGGCACAGCTCCCCGCCTACAAGGAAGGCGTTGAGCAGGTCGTTCGCGGCGCCAAGTTCATCTCCGTTGAAGATCCGTCTTTCATCGGTGACTATGTTCCCGATTTCAAGGCTCTCTATGCTCCGATGCTGTACCGCAGCTTCGACGAATACGTGAAGCTGACCCAGACCGAGCTGGTTGCCGACATGAAAGCCAAGGCCGAGGCCCAGGGCATCAAGATCCTGGCTCTGGACTACATCTACGGCTTCCGTAACCTGATCACCCAGAAGGTCATCAAGACTCCTGCTGACCTCGAAGGCATGAAGATCCGTACCCCCGGTTCCAAGTCCTACATCGACACTCTGAACGCAATGGGCGCTGTTGCCACTCCGCTGCCTTGGGGCGAAACCCTCTCCGCAGTCCAGCAGGGCGTTGTTGACGGTCTGGAAGGTTCCGAGTTCACCAACATCGGCACCAAGGTCTACGAAGGCCCGACCAAGAACGTTGCCAATACCCGTCACATTCTCGGTACCTGCGGTGTCTACATCTCCACCAAAGTGTGGAATGACATCCCGGCCGAGTACCGCGCCATCATCGAAGAAGAGTTCACCAAGGGTGCTAACCACATGGTCGAACTGCTCAAGTCCCAGCACGGCGGTGTCGTGAAGGAACTCGAATCCTACGGCGTGAAGTTCAACGAAGTGGATGGCGATGCTTTCCGCGCAGCCCTTGCCCCTCTCTACGAAGAGCAGGAAGGCATGACTCCCGGCATCTTCAAATCCATCTTCTCTGAGCTCGACGCAATGAGATAAACAAACCGGTGGTGCATGGGAGTCTCACTCCCATGCACCGCTATTGGTGAATCCATGTCTGTAACACCCAAGACGATCCTTAAGAATCTCGACCTGATCATCAGTGGTTTTTTCCTGAGCATTACCGTGCTGGTGGTCATCGTCAATGTCGGGCTTCGCTACCTTTTTCAGGGCGGCCTTTTCTGGGCTGAAGAAGTGGCAACGACCTCCTTTATCTGGAGCGTATTTGTCGGTTCCGCCGCTGCATACCGTTACAAAATGCACATCGGCATCGATATGGTATCGAGAATCGGACCACCGATCTGGCGCAAGCTGGTTGCCGTATTCGTTGATATCATGATGTTCGTCATCAATGCGTACATCGTTTATCTCAGCGTGCTCTACATCAGGGCCAATGAGCTGAAGCGAACCCCGGTGCTCGATATTCCTGCCATCTATGTGAATTTTGCATTGACGGTCGGCTTCTCGCTGATGGCCGCGTATGCACTGTTTTTCTTATACCGGGACGTACGCAAGCTGTTCCGCAGTGAAGAAGAAGGGATAGGAGAAGTATAATGCTCACATTTCCTGTATCTATCGTCATGGTGCTGTACTTCACCAGTATTCCCATTGCCTACGCACTGCTGGCAGCGGGACTTGCCTATTTCACCTTTGGGGACGTGGGAACGCCGCCGGATCTGATCCTGCAGAAATTCGTTACTTCCACGGCCTCCTTCCCGCTCCTCGCCATTCCGTTTTTCATCATGGCAGGGGAGATCATGAACTTTTCCGGTATCAGCTCCAGCCTCATGAAGATGGCGGATGTGCTCACCGGTCACCTGCGCGGCGGACTGGCACAGGTCAACGTTCTGCTTTCCACGCTCATGGGCGGCATCTCCGGCTCGGCCAATGCCGACGCCGCCATGCAGTCCAAGATCATTGTGCCGCAGATGACCAAACGCGGCTACAGCAGGGCCTTTGCCACGGCAACCACGGCCGCGTCTTCCGCCATTGCTCCGGTTATTCCGCCGGGCATCAACCTGATCATTTACGCGCTCATTGCGCAGGTCTCGGTGGCGAAAATGTTCATCGGCGGTTACACCCCGGGTATTCTCATGTGCCTGGGCCTGATGCTGACAGTCCATTTTATTTCAAGGAAGCGGGACTATAAACCATCCCGTGAGAAGATGGCTTCGCCAAAGGAGATTCTCCGGCAGGCCAAGGAGTCCATCTGGGGCCTGTTGCTTCCCCTCGGTATCATCGTCGGTATTCGTTTCGGCGTGTTTACCCCCACGGAAGCCGGGGCCATGGCCGTCCTGTTCTGTATCATCATTGGTGTGTTCTTCTACAAGAAGCTCAAGTGGGAGCATTTCCCCATTATTCTGAAGAATACCCTGCTGGGCACCAGTTCGGTCATGCTGATCATCATTGCCGCCTCTGTCTTTGGTCAGTACATGAGCTGGGAGCGCATCCCGCACGAGCTGACCAAGAGCATCCTGGCCTTCTCGTCCGATCCCTGGGCCATTCTGGTGGTCATCAATATCCTGCTGCTCGTCCTCGGCATGTTCCTTGAGGGCGGAGCGCTGCTCATCATTGTCGCGCCTTTGCTGGTGCCGATTATGAAGACCCTCAACGTGGACCTGATCCACTTCGGTCTGATCATGATCGTCAACATCATGATAGGAGGGATAACGCCGCCATTCGGCTCGATGATGTTCACCACGTGCGCCATTACCGGGGCAACGGTTGGCGATTTCGTCAAGGAAATCATGCCGTTTATCTTTGCGCTCCTGATCGTGCTGGTGATTGTGACCTACATGCCCTCCGTGGTCATGTTCCTCCCCAACCTTCTTTAGTCGAAGGGGTACATCATGTTGCTGATAGGCCATCGCGGCTGCGCATATCCCGGGTATAACCAGAACACCATCCGTTCCTTCGAGAAGGTCACTTCCGAAGGCGTCCCGGCCATTGAGTTCGATGTTCAACTCTGTGCTGATGGCAGGCTGGTTGTGGTGCACAATCTGGACCTTGAAGAGGTCTCCACCGGCACAGGGGAAGTATCGAACACGGACTCGGCAACCCTGAAGTCGCTCTATGCCGGTAATCCCGAGCGGGGGAAAGACCGGATTCCGTTCCTTGAAGAGGTGTTTGATTTCTTTGCATCCAAGGAGCCGGGAGTTCGACCCGTCATCCACATGGAACTCAAAGGGAAGAACACCGGAACCAAGGCCGGAGAACTGTTCAATCAGTATGTCGACGGCGGAAAGCTGGAGGTGAGCGATATGCTTGCCAGCTCATTCAATTGGGATGAGCTGAGGGCTTTTCGCGAGGTCTGCCCCACGGCGGGTATTGCCCTGCTCGACGGAGCCATTCGGCGTGACCGGTTGGTCGAGAAGACCGGCCCCCAAGGTGAAGCCCTCTTCGGTGAGGTCTTTGCTTACGGTAATGAAGATTACATGCTCCCTCGCTTTCCGGACCTTGCCGGTAACCGGGCATTGGTCGAAAAAGCGTGTCCAGATCAGGATCTGTCACGAATTCTGATTCAGGAGATACAGGCGTGCCTTGAAGGGCAGTACTATACGGATGAATTGCTGGAGACCGCCGTGGAGATGCAGGCGGCATCCGTCAATCTCTGGTACAAAACCACTTCGGCTGATTTTGTGGCCAAAGCACATGCTCGGGGGCTGGCAGTATTCGTGTATACGGTCAACACCCTTGCAGAATGGAAGGATATGCTGAACATGAAGGTGGACGGCGTGTTCACCGATTTCTACGCAGAGGCCAAACGGTCTCTGGGCGACAGTGCCTCATGATCTGAGTGTACTGTACCAACGGTGAGGCCACGCCCTGACCCCTCGCAGACAATCAAAAGACCTCGGATCAATTCGTATCCGAGGTCTTTTTCGGTTGGCCGTAGAGAAGTTACAATGAGGTCAGCAGCAGATATGCGGCGCAAGCGCACAGGATGGAGCCCATGATCACATTGAAGATCTTTACCTTGCTTGGAGTAGTCAGAAAAGTGCGCAGTTGCGCTCCCATCATCGCCCAGACAGCAAGGGAGGCGTAACAGATAATGAAATAGAGGGCGGAAAAGATGACTAGCGGCGTGTAGGTGTTTGCTTCTGCGAACATGGAAATACCGGCAATGCATGCCAGCCATGCCTTGGGGTTGAGCCATTGCATGAGAAAGCCGTGCCTGAAACCGTGACACGGAGTTTCATCCAGGGTGAGGTCCGGGGCGGCAGAGGCTATCCTGTAGCCGATATAGATGATGAATGCTGCGCCTGCCAGCGAGAGGAATTTGAGGAGTGCGGGATAGGCGGTCACGATTTGCATCAGCCCGAGTCCCAGCGATAACAGGAGCAGAATGAATCCGATGGTCGCGCCCGAGACAAAAGGGAATGTCCTACGAAATCCGTAGGCTGCGCTGGAAGCAACGATCGTCATGTTGACTGGACCTGGGGAAATGGACATTGTGAGCGAGAATACGCACATAGCAGTGAGAAGTGAGACCATCGGGGTTCCTGATTGTTAGAGTTCCATATTGAATGGAAAAGGTAGTGGGTAGATGGTTTCCAGTCCAATCGCATGATTGGATTTGATTGATAAACGCCGTGGATTACCGGAGTCGTTAACGTGGAATTGTATCAATTGGTGTCTTTTGTGGTCATTGCCGATGAAGGAAATATGACAAGGGCGGCAGAGCTTTTGAACACGAGTCAGCCGGCTGTGAGCGCTCAGATCAGGGCGTTGGAGGACGAGCTGGAAATCAGGCTTTTCCGGCGGACGCATAAAGGCATGGAGCTGACCCCGGAAGGGGAGCGCCTGAAAGCGCGGGCAGATACGATTTTACAGGACGTGGATGCCTTCAGAAATGAAGCGGAGCAGCTTCGGGGAACCGAGCACGGCACCATCGTTCTCGGCGTCAATACCGATGCGCACCTCCTGCGGTTGAAAGCGATCTATTCACAATTGGCACAGAGGCACCCTGAGATGTCGCTCGTGGTGAAAGAAACCATGAGTTGGGATGTTGTGGATGCGCTGCACGCCAAGACCATTGATATGGGTTTTTCCTATACCATCCCTGACGACAACAGAATAAAGACCCGTCCCCTTGGGGAAATCGATCTGGCTGTTGTGGCTCCTGAAGCGTGGAGAGACCGGATCGAGGGTGCTGGGTTAAAGGAACTTGCCGCAATGCCATGGGTCTGGACCAGTGACCACTGCCCCATGAGTTTGGTGCTGTCCAGCCTGTTTGACGAGATCGGGGAAACGCCTATCAAGGCCGTTGTGGTGGATCAGGAATCGGCCATCCTGCGTTTGGTCGCTGATGAAGTGGGGCTTGGGATCATGCCTGCGCTCAAGGCGGAAACCGTGGCAGATAGTCACGGCCTGTTCACGGTGATGACCCTAGAGAAAAAGCTCGTTCTTCACCTGCTCATGTTGATGCGCCGAGCAGAGGAGAGAAGGGTGCGGTCCATGATCGATTGTATTGAACAAGCCTGGCAATAGCTGTTTGCCATTATTATCGACGCAAAGCGGCCCGGAGGATAACTCTTCCGGGCCGCTTTGTATCAGGTCTTGTAGTTGGGCTTGGGAGGCGGGATGTCGGCTCCACACCGCTTGCACGAAACGGTCTTGCCTCGCAAGTGCAGCTTGGTCGTCTGACTGTGCTTGCACTTCGGGCACGTGCGCTTGAGATCAAGCGCCGCCTTCAGCGATGCATAAAAATACCACATTGTAACCTGTCCTTTCCCTTCGGGCTTTGTCCAAAGGGATGCCTATTATAGCAGATCGTGTTCGTGGATCAAGGATTCAAGGGTTACCATGCCCACGATTTCCCCCATGTGCTCCACAGGTGCTCTGTGCAGGCCGATGCGGTGAATGAGGCGAATGGCATAGCGGATATCCATTTCTGCCGGGACAGTAATGATCGGCTTGGTCATGATTTCGTATACGCAGACGTCTTCGCCTTTCTTGTCAGGGACAATGACTCCCTGAACCAGGTCCATGATCGAGACAATCGCCCAGGCGTCATCTTCGCTGCGCTTATCGACCAGCAGTTCGGATACGCCGTATGTGCGCATCATTTCTGCTGCTTCCTTGGATGTAGCCATACCGTCAATGCACAGCACTTCCGTTTGCATGACATCTCTAACACGTGTGATCGGTTTGGTCATGGTGACTCCTTCAAATATTGATTCGGCAGATATGCCGTCCTTGATCCGAGCGATGGTCTAGAAATACTGGTCGCGGATTCGTTCCTTGAATTTTTCCATCTGGCTTTCCAGGCCGATGACATTCTCCACCGGGACGACAAAGGCGATGCCCGTGCCCGGCTTATCAAATTCACCGGCTACCTCAATGGCTTCCAGGACTTTTTTGACGAGATGTTCTTCGAGAATGAACATGACGATATCAGTCTGATCCTCAAGGGTCAGGCCGAAAAAAGTCTTTGCCTCGTGCATTCCGGTACCACGTGCGGAGATAATGGTCGCACCAGTGGCCCCGGCGGCCTTGGCGGCATCGACGATGGGGTCGGTTTTGTGCGTTTTTACCGGTGCGAGTACAAGCTTAAACTTCATTGACTGTCTCCTTGAAATTCATTTTTGCCGCAGCTTTTCTGTTTGCCGCCCACTGGGTGAACTGAGCGTAACCCATGACGGTAATTATTGGAAACAGGCTGGCGAATGCGATCAGTCCGAATCCGTCCAGCGCAGGGTTGCGTCCGGGGACCGCCTCGGACAAGCCCAGCCCAAGGGCCGCCACAAGGGGCACCGTGACTGTTGATGTCGTGACACCGCCGGAGTCATAGGCCAGGGCGATGATCTTTTTGGGCGCCATGAACGTCTGCAATACCACGATCACATACCCGATCATGATGTATACGTACAGGGGGGTGCCGGTGACGATGCGGTAAGCTCCCAGCGAAATGCCAAGCGCTACGCCGAGGGCCACCGTGATACGCAGTCCCCATTGGCTGATGACGCCACCGGATACCTCGGTCGCCTTCAGGGCAACTGCGAGCAGGGACGGTTCAGCAATGGTCGTTGAGAACCCGATCATGGCCGCAAACAGGTAGATCCACCCGTACGCCGTCCAGTCGGTGGGGGCGACACTGGAAGCTCCGTTGGTCAGGAACATCGGGTCAGACAGCTGGGCTGCCATGATCTTGCCCACCGGGAACAGGGCTTTTTCCAGTCCGATGAGGAAAAGAGCCAGCCCGAGAACAACGTAAATGCCGCCGACAATGAGGCGGCGTAGGTGCGGAATGGGTTGGCGCAGAACGAAAAGTTGAAAACAGACAATCAGTCCGAGGATGGGCAGGATATCACGAAAGGTGGCTAATAACGTGCCCATGAATTCGTAGAAAAAAACTGTCATGTCGTACCTGCCTTTCTATTACCCGAATACAATCAGGCCGTATCCCATGACGAAAATCATGGGGAGTAGTGAAGCGAAGGCGATGAGCCCGAATCCATCAAGGAGCGGGCTGCGTCCTTTGATGATCGAGGCGAGGCCGACGCCAAGGGCTGCCACCAGCGGTACAGTGACAGTAGAAGTTGTCACGCCACCGGCATCGTAGGCGATACCCACGATTTCCTTGGGCGCGACAAGGGTCATCAGCATGACGATGATATAGCCGCCGATGATCAGATAATGAACCGGCCATCCTTTCAGGATGCGCAGTACGCCGACCAGAATGGCGATGCCGACGGAAAACGCCACCGACATCCGCAACCCGAGCGCATAGCTGGACATGGACTCCGCGCCAGGAGCGATGAGGTTGCCCTGCGCCGCGATACTGGCTGCTTCGGCCGAGACCGCGATGAGCGCCGGTTCGGCAACGGTGGTTGCAAAGCCAAGGGAAAACGCAAAGGTGAGCAACCAGAAAATACTTCCCTTTCTGGCAAGGGCGTGGGCCATGTTTTCACCAATGGGGAACAGCCCCATTTCAAGGCCCTGAATGAATAAAGTCAGGCCCAGTACAACGAGAATGCCGCCGAAGACGACATCGCCCAGATTGGGAAGGGGTTGCTGAAGAACGACAGCCTGGAAAAAAGCGATGACCAGAATAATCGGCAGAAGATCCTTGAAGGATGTCCACAGCTTGGTCGCAATAGCCCTGAGGATGACGGAGGTGCTGTATTTAGCGGATTTGCTGCTCATGCCATTATCTGTTTCCGGTTCGGTGTTGAGTGCTGACGCACGGGGGCTGCGTGCTTACAATGTATGTGCCAGAATTAGCAGGGAAAGATTGTTCACTCATACATGGTGCGATAAATTTATACCCATTGTCTATACATTTCGTAATGTTGTCCGTGTTGATTTTTTTCAGAAACTCCTCCCATTCTTTGCTTGAGCTATACGTTCACTTGTATAACAGGGCTTAATATTTCGTTTTTTTCGCTTTTCCCGGGGCGAAATGCCCCGACTTCAGTTTGAAAAAAACTGTGAAAGCCCTTCATACCTATGTCAGAATAGTTTTTTATCTCATTCGGGAGATAATTACCCGTCGGGGTGTTTTGAACCGCTTTTTTGTGCAGGGTGGTTCAAATAGTATCATGTGCATACCTTTTACACATCTGTAGCATATGGAAATATACAGTACCTCTACCGAGTGCTACTCTGTCCCTACATCAATACAAATGTACTGGAGTACGAATGGATAAAGTAAAGAACATAGCTGTTGTTGCCCATGATAATTGTAAGGAAGACCTGCTCGATTTCGTGGATTGCAATCGTGAAGCCCTGACTCGGCACAAGCTGGTGGCCACCGGGACCACCGGTCGATTGGTCGAGGAATTGCTCGCGGAAAACGAAGTGGCTTCCATGGATGGTGAGTCAATAAAGGTGACCCGACTGAAGTCCGGTCCTCTTGGTGGCGATCAGCAACTGGGTGCGATGATATCGGAAGGCAAGATCGATGTGCTCATTTTTTTCTGGGACCCCATGCAGCCGCAACCCCATGATGTTGATGTGAAGGCGCTGCTACGACTGGCCGTTCTCTACAATATTCCGACAGCCAGTAACCGATCATCAGCCGAGTTTCTCATCTCATCAACGTTTTTCGATCATGAGTTCAGCATCAGAAAGGGGCGTTTTTTCGATTACGCGCACCGTGATTTGGACTAGGAGGCAGCGACTGCGCCTTGAGGGATCAGAAGGAGCAGGGGAAGCGTTCCGATACGTTGTCGATCACTGTCTTCTCTCCCCGCAGGTAGTTGTAGACGTTCATGTCGTGGACAATCTGCAACCAGAGCGGAGGGCCGGAAACCTGCATCACTTCGGATACGTCGTGGATGGCGGGATGATCGACCCAAAAGACAGTTTCGGGATTTTGGCTAGATTCTATCAGAGAAACAAATGCGTTTGTCACATCGCTGAAGTCGTAGAACTGTCCATCATGGTACTGTAATCCATTGGTGAAATTGACATAAAGAGTTTTCAGGCGCTGGATGTCCTCTTCACTCAGTTGGTCACAGAGGGTGTGCAGTGCGTTCACGAATCCCACAGAAAGGGCGTCGTCATTATCCAGTCGGGTACTGACGAGCCAGCGGGCATCCGGGGCCATCGATCGCATGGTGCTTGCAATTGTGGGGACGATTGTCGAATAGTCGCCGCAGTAGAGCGGGGTGAAGTTCTCGTACCTGTCGTATACGTCAATGAATCGCTTGTACCGGGAAGGGGTCTGCTCATCAAAAAGCACCAGCCAGGTGAAGTCCTGATTGGTTTGGGCCGAGACCGTCGGGAAGCAGTACTTCTGGAACAACTCGAACCTGAGCGCCAGCCATGTATCTTCCAGTCGTGCCGGAAAGTCGATGGGGTAGATATTGACGTTAAATCGGGTGACGATGAAGTGTCGATAGTGTTCCATAGGCTTTTTTACAGCATTCATCGTAAAAGGCAAAGTAATCAATCCGAGTTCATGGTCTCTGCACTTATTTCTAATTGTTACGTATTGTCCATGCTTTGGCGTTCTGAACAATTGATTGCGCATGGTCCACCCCTGGTGTAAAGAGGTCCACCAGGAGAAAAGAATGGATTTTGCAACCATAGCGTCGTTAAGAAAGTACCTCACTGTTAAACATAGTCTTCCGGGAACAATCAAAATCAAGTTTTCCCTTGGGATCATGAATGATCCGGAAGCGCTCAAACTGGCTCAAAGCCCACCGGCCATGCCGGATGCGGTTACCAAGGCCGACCTGAATATCTTTTCCCGCACATTGGAGCTGGAATACGATCCCGAAAGGATCGATCCTGTCCTTCTTGAGGAATTGATCAATACGGAAGATAATGCCCGTGCTTCGACTATCGTCGAGACACTGCATCAGGCCGTATACGCTTAAGATTCAAGCGTCGATTCAGAACGAAGAAAAACCATGGGCAACCATGGTTTTTTTATTGCCCGAAAAGTAGATCGCCCCGGCGGGTGAACCGAGGCGATCAGGCTGTCGTTTTTGGATCAGACAATGATCCGGATAGGAAATTATTTTACGGCGTAGGTGCACAGCTTGCAGTTGACGTCTTCCTTGGCCAGATAGGGCGCATCCGCCATCTCCAGCAACTCCCATGTGCCGTTTTGTTCCAGCTTCACCATGTGGGAGCGGTAGTCGTAGTCTTCAAAGGCGCCGTCACGGATGGTGAAACAGATGCGACCACCGGGCTTGGTGATGCGGATCAGTTCGTCAAACCCTTCGGGGCCGACGTGCCCGTAAGTGAAGGTGCCGACGCAGATGACAGCATCATACGTGTCCTCCTGCATATTCAGTGTCTTGCTGAGGTCGGCCTGAATGCAGGCGCCATAGATGCCTTTTGATTCCGCCTCGACCAGCATTTCCTTTGAATAGTCCAGCGCATCGATCTTGTCGTATCCCATCTTGTTCAGCACTTCGCCCACCAGACCGGTGCCGCAACCGGCATCCAGAATGACGGCATCGGTATCAGGCATGAACTTGTTGAGCGCCTTGGCAGAGACCTCATGGGCGACGTAGCCGAATTTCTGCACGGTGTCGCCGTCATAGTCCCCGGCCCAGTCCTTGTAAGCATCCATGAGATCCTCATGGTTGTCAGCCGTATAGACTTTGTCGAGGACCTCTTGCTTGGAAATTTTCATCCTTATCCCTCCAGCACTTTGTAAACGCAGAATTTAGCGGTGACATCTTCTTCCACAAGATACGGTTCGTGGACCATGGCCTGGAGTTCCCAGGCTTTTTCCGCTTCGAGTTTGAGCATGTGTTCGCGGTAGTTGTAGTCCTGATAGGCACCGTCACGGACGGTGAAGCAGACATACCCTTCGGGTTTGGTAATGCGGACCAGTTCGTCGAACCCTTCAGGACCGACGTGTGCGTAGGTGAAGGTGCCCACGCAAACAGAGGCGTCGTACTTGTTCTCGGAAACACCTTCCAGCTTCTGCATGTCAGCCTGAAAGACATCGCCGTAAACCCCTTTCTCCTCGGCGACGTTCAGCATCGCATCGCAGTAGTCAAAGGCATCGACGCGGGAGTAGCCGATGTCGGAGAGTACTTCTCCCACCAGACCGGTTCCGCAACCGGCATCAAGAATGCGGCAGCTTTTTGAATCAAGGTAGTTGTCCAGCAGGTTGCAGGTGATCTGCGGGCCGACGTAGCCCATCTGTCCCACCGTATCGTTGTCGTAGCAGGTGGCCCATTTGGCATAGGCGTCGTTCAGTTCGTCCGGTGTGCTTGCCTCGTAGGTCGCTTTCCAGAGTTGTGGTGTTTCTGTCATCTCTCCTCCTCATATTCACAGGTGATCGGTAAAGGCGAAATTACAGCTTCACTTTTCAGAACACAGCAAGCTCAACGCATACACGTATGCCTCATATGCCGTTGTCGGCAGTTGAACATGCATCCTCTTCCGGCGGAAAAGGGACAGGTCGATAAAGACCTCTGGTCGGGAGCTTGTCGAACCTTGCTTCCAGAAGGATCCGGGCATGGGAAACCATGGAGCCGAACCATTGCAAGGCCGTTGTGCCGTGAAACATCAGCAACGCTATCTGCTTGCTGTATTTGATGGAGTGTACGCAGTGAAGCAAAGACTACAAGGGCGTGTATCCGGTATAGATCGGGGATTCGGGTATACCCGTTTTACGCATCATCAAGCCTTTCGCTGGGAAAAGGGGGCTGTAAAAATGAACTGATGGGTTTTTGTTGTGCATCTCGTCGGCGATATGTGCCTCACCGTTTCGAAACGGTGCTGTTTTCAGGCGTGCCTTCTGTCTTTTTGGAATGATTATGACAGACAGAGTGTCTTTGGTATTTCCTGTCCTTTCCTTTTAGCGCAACAAGCCGTATATTCGGTAAAAAAAGGGAGTAGGACATGTTTCGGTCATGTATGTTGGTGGTTCTGTTTTTGTTGTTGTCCACACCGGTTCTCGCCGGGGGAGGCATCACCCGTGTGCCCCTCGGTCTTGAAGATGGCATCGCCATGCAGAAAATCGATATCGTCGGGGACGAAGTGGTCGACTATGTGTTTGAGGCCCATGCCGGACAGCGCCTGAGCGTGACCATGCACACGCCACACCCCTCCGCCTATTTCAATATATTTCCTGCAAACCTGCAGTGGGCATTTTTCGTCGGGTCCACTGATGGCAATTCATTTGATGGTGTGCTTTCGTCTGACGGTTCCTACGTCATCCGGGTGTACCTCATGCGCAGTGCTGCGCGACGAAACGAGGTCGCACGTTGTGAGCTGGAAGTACGGCTTTCCGAAAGTGGGCCGGCAGCCGTTGCCGATGAAGTTTTTGACAAGACTCTGAAGTTGCAAGGTATCTCTTTCCATGTGGAAGGTCTGCCCATGGTCGATAAGACCCTTGTCCGTGTTACTCCTTCCAATCTGGAGATCGATAACAGACCCTCTGAATGGATAGAAAAGGGACGGGTGACCGGCGCTGAAGTTGCGGACCTGAACGTTGACGGCTCGCCCGAAGTGTATGTGTACCTGCGCTCAAATGACGCCACCGCCAAGGGAGCACTGGTTGCCTATTCAGCCAACAAACGCAAATCCATCAGCCAGATCTACCTGTCACCAATCGAATATGACGATACACTGTCCGCAGGGTACAGGGGGCATGATGAATTCGCCGTGGTCGAGACCTCACTGGTGCAGCGTTACCCCATTTTCCTGGAGGGAGATGGTGATCAGCCCACGGGCGGCATGCGTCAGGTGCAGTACAAGCTGGTTCCGGGCGAAGCCGGATGGCACCTGAAAGTGGATAAAGTCATCGAGTACTGATGAACCATGAGTAGAGCCCTGCCCATGACCGGGAAGCCTGGCCTTTTTTGCCGTTGGCCTTCACTGCGCTGTTAGTTGGAGTCTGGCGTACAGGTGGTGCAGGGGACAGTGAAGTTGAACTGCACATTATTCGGGTCGCCACTGACCATCCAGATGGTACCGCCCATAAGCTCAACAAGGTGTTTGGATATGGCGAGCCCCAGTCCGGCCCCGCTGTACTCCTTGGTCATGTAGTCCTCACCGATGCTGAAAGAGTCGAACAGGGAGTCCTGTTTGTCGGGCGGAATACCGACTCCGGTATTATGGACATAAAACATCAACATGACTTCCGAATCAGGTTCAATGCCCGTTGGCTTGCCTTCCACGGTGACGGTGATACCGCCTTCACGAGTGAACTTGATGGCATTGTTAAGGATGTTAATGAACACTTGCCGGATGCATGACATATCAAGGTTAAGCGCATCCGGTATGGTGTCGGCAATATTGGTTTGGAAATCCAGCCCGTTTGTCACTGCTCGTTTTTCGTAATGACTCAATATTTCCCACAAGCTTTCGCGAAAGGAGTGGCATTCACTGATGCAGGTCATTCTGCCCGCTTCGATTTCTGACAATTGCAGCAGGTCGTTGACCATGCTCAACAGGCGCTTGGTCGAATCGTACGCGTCCTGAAGGAAATCCCTTTGCTCGGCCGTTGTTTGTGTCTCCCGCAGAAGTTGGGTCATACCCATTATACCGTTCAGCGGTGTGCGCAGTTCATGGCTCATGTTGCTGAGAAAGGAACTCTTGGCGCGGTTGGCCTGTTGCGCTTCTTCCAGGGCTGTTTCCAATTCCTGGGTACGTTTTGAGACAAGCTCCTGCAAAAGACGCGTTCGGCTGTTGAGGGTCAGATGGGTCTTGATGCGAGCAAGGACGACGGGCGGGTTGACCGGTTTCGTAATGTAGTCGACTGCTCCCAGCGCCAGACCCTGTTCCTCATTTTCCGTTTGATCCATCGAGGTCACGAATATGATGGGGATATCCTTTGTCGACTCTTGTTGTTTGAGCACACGGCAGACCTGATATCCGTCCATCTCGGGCATCATGATATCCAGAAGGATAAGGTCCGGTTGTTCTTCCTGACCGGCCAGTTCAACCGCTTCAAAACCAGTGATGGCAACGGAGATGTCATACTCCGGCATCAGGATTTCACTCAATATTTCCAGATTGGTGGGAGTGTCGTCTACAATCAGAATCCGTGCCTTACCCATCATTTCCCCCTGGATCGCCTTTGCCGTCGAGGAAGCCGGTGAGTACGGTGATGGCCTGTCCGAAATCAAATCGGTCCAGACTGGCCGCAAGAGTTGCTGACAGTTCAGGCGCACTTCGACTCAGGTCGTTTTGTATTTCCGTAAAAAGCGATCGGGCCTGCATGTCATGTCGCTTGAGCAGTACCCGGAGTTCTTCCAACTGCGGCATGATCTCCTTGGCAAATTCCGACGATTCTTCAGTCTGTGACTTGGAGCCTGTCCCCTTTTGGGGAAAGGCCGAAAGAATAGAGTTGATAATGGCCTTTTTTTCAGTCCTGTACTCAGCAATCAAATCTTCACGTAGATGTCCTCCTGTTTCCAGTGTCACTTCCATCTTACCCAGAACTGTGTGCAGATTGCGGGCGCCCAAATTCCCAGCTGTTCCTTTTAGCTGATGGATATCAACCAAGGCATTTTCTGGTGAACTGCCATTGATGGTCTTCATTATACGCTCAAAAATGTCGTTACTCTCCAAGGCGAAGTTTACGAGCAGCTTCTTGTAGAGTCCCTGGTTCCCTCGGACCCTGCTCAAACCGGCCTGCGCGTCGATTCCTTTCAGTTTTGGCAAGGAGGTATCTTCATCTTTGGTGAGAGTCGTGTGGCCGGAGATGGCGTCTTCGGGTACCACGGATCGGCTCGGCAACCATTGTGAAAGTACCTTCATGAGATGGTTCGGGTCGATAGGCTTGGTGATATGGTCGTTCATGCCGGCCTCAAGGGATTTTTCCCGATCCTTTTCAAGAGCATGGGCTGTCATTGAGATGACTGGCAGGCTGTCAAATTCCGGTTTCGAGCGGATGATACGAACCGCTTGCAGGCCGTCCATTTCCGGCATCTGGATATCCATGAGTACGGCATCAAAGGTCTGTTCCTTGATTTTGTTCAGCGCTTCCAGTCCGTTGTTTGCGATGGTGACAGTGACACCGGCATCTTCCAGTAGCTCGTTGGCTATCTGTTGATTGATGGCATTGTCTTCCACCAACAGGATTCGTGCTCCAGCAATATTGGGCGGAAGCGCTTCCTCTTTGAATGGTTGCCTGTTGCCCCTGTATGCTCTTCCTCCCTCGGCAAAGGTCTCCATGATGGTGTCGAACAGGATGGAGCGATTGATGGGTTTGAGCATGAAACCGTCCAACTGCGAATGTTCCATCTGGTAGTGCATGCTTCCGTGCCCGTATGCAGTGACCATGATGATTTTAGGGATGTTCTTGAGCGACGAATGTCTCTTGATTCGTCGGGTCAACTCATATCCATCCATGTCAGGCATGCGCCAGTCGGTAATGATCAGCTTGTAGGGTGACTTCTCGTCGCTTGATTCTATTGCTTGCAGTGCAGAGGATCCGTTTTCCGCTGTATCCACGACGCAGGTGAACGACTCCAGCACTTTCGTCAGGATCATTCTGGACATTTTGCTGTCGTCAACAACCAGAACGCGCATTCCCCGGATCGCCCCGGGATCAAATTGGGCTTCGTGCGCGCTGTCCGGTTGCAGCTTGAATGGAATGGTGAAGTCAAAGCGGCTTCCCTGGCCCGGTGTACTCCTGACATTCAAGGTGCCACCCATCAGCTCGACCAAACGTTTGCTGATGACGAGACCGAGGCCGGTGCCACCATACTTTCTGGTGGTGGAGCCGTCTGCCTGGGTAAAGGGCTCGAACAGAGAATTGATTTTCTCTTTCTCGATCCCGATCCCTGTGTCGGTGACGCAGAAACGGATTGAAACCGTGGACTCATCCTGTTCGACCAGTTCCGCGCCCACGACGACCTCACCATGCCGGGTGAATTTGATGGCATTGCTGGTCAGGTTCATCAATACCTGCCCCAGTCGCAGGGGATCGCCCAGCAAGAGGTTGGGAACTTCACTTTCTACCATGAGCAGCAGCTCAATGTCCTGTTGTTCAGCCTGAAGGGCGAACATGCTCATGGTGTTATTGAGTACATCATCAAGAATGAAGTTGGTTTCCTCGATATCGAGTCGTCGCGCTTCGATCTTGGAAAAGTCGAGAATGTCGTTGATTATTCCCAGCAGATTGTTGGCCGAGATGGATATCTTGGTCAGGTAGTCCCGTTGTTTGTCTGTCAGCTGGGTTTTCAGGGCCAGATGAGATAGTCCGATGACGGCGTTCATGGGCGTGCGGATTTCGTGGCTCATGCGTGCCAGAAAATCACTCTTTGCCTTGTTGGCGTCTTCGGCGCTCTCCTGAGCCATTTTCATGGCCTGCCTTGCCTGTGCACGGTTTTTTATATGTGCCGCACGCAGGGCCGCTCCCAGTATGATGGACAGCGTCAAGGTCAGATAGACAATCAGGTAATCACGTGTCAGGGCAAAAGTGGCTGCTTCCAATGTGGCATGCGGCGTCATGTGAATCAGTTTCCAGACCCGCCGGTTAGCTTGATCGCAGTCTGTTTCCTGCGGTGTCAAAACGATGGTCGAAAACGTATACGTTGCATAATCGTCCTTGATCTGCCCGGTGGTGGCGTTCTTCACCGTTTTCCAGATAATGGGGTATTCATTTTGGAATGTGAGCGATTGCCTGTCATCGTACATGAATCCCCATTCTTTTTTCTTGTCTGGATGAAGAAGCCAGTACCCCTTGTTGTTGAGGAGCATGGTTGATCCGAAGTCGTCGTGCTGTTTCTGACTCGTCATGATGGAGTCGAGCACTTCCTGACCCAGGTAGTTCAGTATAACCAGTCCCAGCAGTTGACCGTCCGCATTGTATACAGGGGTTGCAAAGCGGATCATGGGCTTGAGTGGTTGCTCAATCTTTCCGTTCTCGATGTTCAGATCAAATGGAGAAACATAAATCTCGCCGGGCTCGACAACGATGGCTTCCTGGAAATAGTACCGGCTGCCCTTATCCTGAAGCTTGTTGGGTGGAACCGCCGCCGGAGAGCCGTCGTTGTTGTTGACCCGAAGTATCTCCATGCCCGACTTGTCCAGAAGTCTTATCTGATCGTAATCCTTGCTGAACTCACACAGTCGGATGAACTCCTCCTCGATATCCTTCCTGACACGTGTTTCGGTTTCCGTCATGAAAGAGCGGACATCTATCATGTTGGCTATGAACTGAAGGTTGATAAAAACGTCCTTGAGATCGAGAGTAACCGCTCTGGTAGTCAGGTTGGTGTGCAGTCGGTCTGTTATGTGGCGGGTTTCCTTCAGGGCTTTCACTTCCTTGTTGTACATGCTGAAAAGCACGCCACCTGCCAGCGCTGAGAGCAGGAGCGTGATAATGAGGAAACTTTTCAGGTCCAACGATTTATGAAATGGTGCCATGAGAAATCCGCCTTTGTGTTCACTGGGAACGTTTTTCTCCCATATCACGGGAAAGAGGACTTACGGATTATAATTTGTAACTTGATATTTGATGGCGTTATTGATCGTGCAGAGAGAATCCGCAATGGTCAGCACGTTTTTGGAGCGAGAAAAGAGAGGGATGGCAGTGCGATTTTCTGAGCAGGAATCATTGATTGTCGATAACGCGACAGGGCTGGTGTGGTTAAAGGATGCGCTTTCGGCAGAGACTGGCCTATCGTGGCCTGAGACTTTCGATTTCATTGATGAGATGAACAGGAAGAAGGTTGCGGATCGTTCAGATTGGCGGCTCCCCAACCGACGGGAATTGTACTCTCTGGTCGATCACTCCATGCGCGAGCCGGCCCTGCCAAAGGATCATCCATTCATCAATGTATGGGCCGGTAAGTACTGGACATCCACAACATCGGCACGGTCCAAGGCGTACGCCTGGTGGGTTCAACTGAGCGGCGGTCGCATGTTCTTTGGTAATAAAAGTGATGACTGTATGGTCTGGCCGGTTTGTGGAACGAGTGAGACACTGCATGCTACGGGGCAGACGGCTTGTTACAACGTTGCTGGCGAAGAGGTCCAATGTGATGGGCTGAAGCAGGACGGAGCGATCCAAGCCGGACTTCCTTGGCCTGAACCTCGTTTCATCCCGCAGGATGACGGTATCCTTGACGCCATGACAGGCCTCATCTGGACCGAGTCGGCGGATCTCGCAGAAGGCATGACGGATTGGCGTTCAGCGCAGGATATCATCACCGGTATGGCCGATCAGACGGGGATCGTATGGCGGATGCCGACCATTATGGAGTTGGAATCCCTGACCGATTGCGATCACGCTGATCCGGCACTTCCCCAAGGACATCCCTTCACGAATGTCAATGAGGCCTACTGGTCCGCAACCACCAGTGGCTACGATGCGGATTGGGCCTTCTGTTTGTATTTTCATAAAGGGGCTGTCGGCGTCGGCTATAAATCCAACCTTGATTTCCATGTCTGGGCCGTTCGCGAAGAGTGATTCTCCTCGATGCAAAGGCCATCGTCGATGGAAACGGACCGAAGTTCGGATCATTCGGTTACGCCATCATTTCCCGAACATTCCGCTGCGATACATTCGGATAGAAGAATATCCGTAAAAATATGGGTCTGTTGCTCGCCTTTTGTAATGAGAAAAAAGGCTGGAAATCGTTGGTGTGTCTAGGTTCATATCGTGTGAAAGAGGTCTTTGCATTTGCGTGTTGCCGCTGCATGAGGTAGGACCACCGATTCCAATACCGGTATCCCGAAAATATAACTTTTGAGAGGAAAGGAATGGGCAAACATATCCTGGAAGAAGCGTCCCGTTGTCTGAAATGCAAGAAACCTTTGTGTAGCAAAGGGTGTCCTGTGAGCACACCGATCAACCAGATGGTCGAGGCCCTACAGGACGGCGACATGCATAAGGCGGGAGCCATGCTGTTTCAGAACAATCCGCTGACAGCGATATGTTCGTTGATTTGCCCGCATGAGAATTTTTGCGAAGGACACTGTATTCTGGGCAAGAAAGGCTCGCCCGTGCATGTCAGCGCCATCGAGAATTATATTTCACGGTACTACCTTGCACAGTTCCAGCCGTTGCGCCCGGAGAACGAGAATAACGACAAGCGCGTCGCCATTGTCGGCTCCGGCCCTGCCGGGTTGACCGTTGCTTTCATCCTGGCTGCAAAGGGGTTCGATGTGACCCTGTTTGAATCCAAGGAGCGCATCGGTGGCGTGCTGCAATACGGTATTCCGGATTTCCGTCTTCCCAAGGATATTCTCGAACAGCTCAAACAGAAGCTTTTGGGGCTGGGCGTCAAGATTCGTCCCAATATGCTCATTGGTCCCGTGGTCAGTATCGATGATCTGTTCCGCGACGATTACAAGGCCATTTTCATCGGCACCGGTGTCTGGAACCCGCGGCCTCTGCGCCTCAAAGGGGAGACTTTGGGCCATGTGCATTACGCCATCCACTATCTCAAGAACCCGGATGTGTATGCGCTGGGCAAGAAAGTGGCGGTAATCGGTGCCGGAAACGTGGCCATGGACGTGGCCCGTACGGCCCTTCGCAAGGGCGCGAAAGAAGTGACCGT
>MDTD01108600.1_pt1 | contig 27259 bp, 21 predicted proteins | sample 811221 | NCBI WGS metagenome assembly MDTD01 (sample SAMN05326646, study PRJNA326480) | marine metagenome | isolation source: seawater | place: Pacific Ocean: South West | collected 2011 | reverse complement strand
TTCATACCGCCTTACTGTGAGGAGGTAGCGGAATGAACGCCGCTACGTGGAAACCGCCGGACTAACAAAACCGGTGGACCACCTCGGTGGGGCAGAGCACTTCATCACCCACAAAGGCGAATACGGTAAGCTCGACTGGGATTCCTATATTAATTACGACATTTCGGAAAATGAAACGAGTGACATCAAATACGAAGTCCTGACCCTGAATACACAGGCTGTGCGCTCATTCGGAGATCACACCCTCACGGGTGGGCTCAACCACAAAGAAGAAAGCCTGGAAAACGGGCCGGTGAACTCGCTTAATCCTGATACTGTTCTTGAACGCTATCACAGTGCAGCATTTCTGGAGGATTATTGGGCGTTAACGGATGATCTTGCGATTCTTCTGAGCGGTCGCTATGACAACAATGAGAATTTCGGCGATCACTTCAGTCCCAAGATCTATGCTGTCTACTCCCTGACGGACAATTGGGTGATCAAAGGAGGTGTGACCTCCGGATTTAAAGTGGCCAAGCTGGCGGATGCCGCCCCGGATTATGCTTTCGGCTCCAGAGGGGGCGCGCGTCTTGGTAACCCGAGCCTGAAACCGGAAGAGAGCCTGAACAAGGAAGTCGGGATTACTTATGACAATAAGAGCCAGGGGCTAAACGCTACCTTGACGGCATACCAGACGGATTATGAGAATAAGCTTGTTCGGTCTGGCACTATCTGCGAACCGGATACCGTATGTGTCTATAACGGCTACACTTATGAGCCGAACTCAAGTGGTTACACTACGACCATCAATCTGGAAGAAGCTGAAACCAGAGGTGTGGAGCACACGCTGGATTACAAGATCCTGGATAACCTGACCTATCGCCACAACTACACGTATACGAAAACCGAATTTACGCTTGGAGATGCGGAAGGCGTGCCTCTCAGAGACAATCCTGAGCACATGTTCAATGCGTCCCTGTATTGGGACCCAACTTCGAAGCTGACGCTGTGGTCTCAGGTGAACTGGCGCGGAGAAACCTCGGGCGCACAAGGGTCTACCCGCGGTTCCCCAAGCGGCGAATTTGATCCGGATACGGTGCATGATGCCTATGCCATCTACGATGTTGGGCTTAACTACCGGCTGAATGACAAGGTCCAGTTGAACGCAGGTGTGTACAATATCGAGAACAAGTTGGTCACCACGGAAGACGGCTACAGTTCAACGCTGGACGGGCGCCACTTCGTTGCAGGGGCGACTTTTCGATACTGATCTGAGTCCGACGTGTTGGTCTGCTCCCGAAGAGCAGTCTCAGTCATGGCCCGGGTGTGCTCCGGTCCTGATTGACTGTGAAGGCTATTGCGTGGTGCAGACCAACAGCAAACAAGCGAATCCCGTATTGAATAACGGATATCCGATACAAGGATACTGCTTCGGGACCGAGTGCCAATCACTGTTGGAACGGGCTCGGAGTTTGTCTGGAAATATACAAGCTGTTGTTTTGTAAGAATTTATAATTGTCATTCCGCCTGCGTCCCAGTGGTGGAGCCCGGGACCGGACAGTGAGGTTCAGGACAGTTCTGACTTGTGCGCGCTGGGCGACACTAAATGAAATTGACTATCAGTCGCATTTGTTGTCTGGCAGATTTTGACTTCGGATTTGGCTGGAATGTGTCCGGTCGGAACCTTTCGTACCACCGTTTCGGAGAATTACCTTGCTGGACTGCGCGGATCTTTTGCGGCCTTCACGTCGATTGCAGGGGTGGCATCACATGTATGCGTGTGCTCACCCGGAACCTGGCTTTGCGGGGACTTCATGACTCACATTTCGGCAAAACTGGCTGAGCGCATGGACGTCGCCTTGCGCTGCCTTGTTGGTATTGGTGGCAGCTATATCGTCGCGGCGCTGATCGCTGTTGCGCTAGCCCAGGCTGTGCCGATGAATGATCGAGACGCTGTGGTTCTCGGGGAAGTGACCGGCTTCATCGTGTTTGGGGCTGCAGTCATCTGGGCCTTTATTGTGCAGACACTGAGAACTCTACTTTTCGGGATGATCGGAGCCGTCCTCGCGGCATATCTTCTGTTCTGGGTTTGCGGGGCGTTAGCATGAGAGATCAAGGTGTTCGCCAGTCGATGGCGTGGCTGCACAGCTGGGCCGGGCTTGTTCTTGGCTGGCTTTTGTTTGCGATCTTCGTGACCGGGACAACGGCCTATTTCAGGCAGGAAATCACTGCCTGGATGCAGCCCGAGCTTGCAGGCTCGAAGCCATCTGCAAACACGATAGATGTGGCACTTCAGAAGCTGAAGGAAGTAGGAGCCGGATCCCCGTCATGGCGGATCGACCTTCCGAGTGACCGCCGCAATACCGTTAGTATACGATGGCAGCCGGCTGCCGCCGCGCCCGGCGGCTCTGAGGATACGTCCCGGCCGATGGGGCAGGGGCGTTCTGACAGCGGATCAGGTGCTCGCCGGGGCGGGGGAGGCGAAAGTCTGCAACGCTCAGCATCTGAACGCTCTGTAGGTGCCCGCACGACGAACGCTGAGGGCGAGCGGACTGCCGGTCGCGGCGGCAGAGAATTTTCCGAACGCGCGGCAGATGATTCCGCAGCAACAGGCCGCGGAGGGCTTCAGGAGGGCCTGGCCGCAGAGCAGGCGCCACCGCGCCAGGCTGAAGCCCGCGGAGGTCGTGGTGGGGGCGGCCACGGTCGCGGACGGGGCGAAAGCTTGACGCTGGATGCAACCACCGGCGAGGTGCTCAACCCGAGAGAAACGGCAGGCGGGAACTTTCTCTACCGGTTCCACTACGAACTCCACGCCCTTCCGCGCAACTGGGCGCGCTTGATTGTCGGTATCGCAACGCTTGCGATGTTTATCGCGATCATCAGCGGCATCATCACGCATAAAAAGATCTTCAAGGACTTCTTCACTTTCCGTCCAGGGAAGGGACAGCGTAGCTGGCTCGACAGCCATAATGTGGTTTCAGTCATTGCACTGCCCTTCCACCTGATGATCACATTTTCAGGGCTGTTGCTGTTCTCCACAACACTTTTGCCGATTGTTGCTTCCACCATGTTTGACGGAAACCTTCGTGGTGGGCGCGGGGGAGGCGACGCTGCAGAAGAACGTCAGTTGTCCGACTTCGAAGACCAGGCCGGGGAACAGGACCTTGCGCCTCTCGGCCCGATGATAGCGAAGGCCGAAGCAAATTGGGGCCAGCCGGTTGGCCGGATCGAGATCCGGACTCCGGGCAAGCCGGGCTCCATTGTGGAACTCATGCCTGCGCACAATGACAGTATCACCCAACCCAGTTACGGGGGTGGACTTGGCGCTGTAACGATGGCCTTTTCCGCCAGCAGCGGGGAAATGCTGTCCGACAACCGGGAAGAACCCTCGACTTTCGTGCGTGGCCTGGATCTCGGCCTCGGTAGCTTACACCGTGCCGTTTTTGCCGGACCGTTTCTGAGGTGGCTTTTCTTCCTTGCCGGTGTGCTCGGCACGGTCATGGCGGGGTCAGGCCTTGTCCTCTGGTCTGTTAAACGGAACCAGAAACGAAAAGGCGCTACCGGTCATTTCGGGGAAAAGATTGTCGATCATCTGAATGTCGGTGCTGTATCCGGGCTATTCGTTGCACTCGCAGGATACTTCTGGGCCAACCGTCTGCTCCCGGTGGGGATTGCTGAACGGGCAGGCTGGGAGGTCAACGCGTTTTTCCTCGTCTGGCTTGCTGGTTTTGTTCATCCCTTCTTCCGTTCGATGAAATCGGCCTGGACTGAGCAGCTCGCCGCCGCAGGGACATTGTTCGTACTCATTCCGGTTCTCAACTTGGTCACAACAAAGGCCCATCTGGGTAACACGCTTGTCAGCGGGAACTGGATCTATGCCGGGTTCGATATCACGTGCCTCATCATGGGGATCGTTCTGCTGCAGGCAGCGCGCAAAGTGCACCTGCATTCCCCCAAGTCGAAACCGAAGCGTAAACTACGGCCAGCATCCGATTCATCGGCGTCTCTGGTCTCGGCGGAGTAAATCAACATGTATCTTCTGGCGCTCTGTCTCGCTTTCTGTGGTATGGCCCTGATCTGCGTTTCGATGACGAAGCACTACGCGCAGGTCTTTGGCAAAGCGCAGGCAGTCTTTCTGGACCGCACACTGTTGCGTTATGCAGGGTGTAGTGTCTTGGCGGTCTCTTTGCTGCCGTTTCTCGTGGCAGATGGGATATCAGTCGCGATTACGACTTGGTTTGGCGCCCTGTCGCTTGCCGCTGTCATACTGGTTCTGATGCTAACTTACCGGCCAGCATGGCTGAAGTTCGGTATCCTCGGATCAGTCGTTTTATTGGCTTTGCTCGCTGCTTGGCTGGTCCTGCTGCGCAGTTAGCTTGGCATCTGACTGCGTTCCGAAAATCTGTCTCCGTCGCTTATTTTTGAGATGCCCTGACCATTTGTGTTGCAATCACTATGCGTTACCTGATCCGTGTCCACATGTCTGAAAGCTTGGGATGAAGCGTGCGAACGACATTCTACTGATTTGGTTGGAGCGTTTGGCTTGGTGCGTATCTCTGATGGATGTCACTGCTCTTACTTTTTCTGATGGGATAAATGCAATTCTTTACGACGGATTCTGTCGTTGCGCTCGTTAAACCAAGAGCACTCCTGAAACTCTTGTTGCGAGCTTCCTTCCCTGATGACTTTACACAAATTCGCCCTCATCTCTGTGGGCACGATCGCTTTCGGACAGACTACCCTGGCGCAGGAAGAAGACATTCTTTTTCAAGACACGATTGTTGTTGAAGCCAGTCGCTCCAATCCAATGCTTGCTGGCATCGAACCCGAAGTTGCGCTCGATGTTTCGGAAATTCGCTCCTATGGAGCGGCAAGCCTTGAAGAGCTACTATCAGATCTGGCACCACTGACAAATTCTTCTGCCGGAGGCACGCCGGCCATACTCCTGAACGGTCATCGGGTGACGGGCTTACGGGAGATACGGAGTTTCCCGCCTGAAGCTCTCGCGCGCGTAGAAATCCTGCCGGAAGAAGTCGCGCTGAAATTCGGTTTTCGTGCGGATCAGAAGGTGATCAATTTTGTTTTGCGCGATCGATTTCATGCTTTAACGGCAGACACAGAACTGGGCGCGCCGAGTCAGGGCGGGCAAGTTTTAGGTGAATTGGAAAGTTCAAATCTGAGGATACGCGACGACAGCCGCTGGAATCTGGATTTCGAATATAATTATCAGGGGGCACTGTATGAGTCCGACCGTGCCATTGTTCGTGATGATGTGACTTCAAGTGCAGATCGAACGCTCCAACCGGAACAACATGAATTAGGCTTGACGGGTGCCTACCATCATACTCTTCCCGGCGATATTAGCGCGACATATCTTTTAGGACTGGATGTGAGCACGAGTGCTGCCGCGCTTGCCCGCACCGATCTTACAGACACGCTTCAACGGGATACGGACAGTTGGGGAGGGGAAGCCGGGTTCGTTTTCGACCGGGTGTATAACGGGTGGAACTGGACCATTAACGGCAATTATGCGCACAGCGATACTGATCAGGAAACCGAGACAGACCCCCTGACGGGCTTTATTGAGCAAACCGCTGCCGAAAGCGACACGGCAAGTTTGGAAGGCGTTGTCTTCGCCAGCCTGGCGAAATTACCTGCCGGAGATCTGGTCTCCACGCTGAAAACAGGGATGGGCACCGAGCAGCTTTCGTCCTCCTCTGACCGGAATGGTAATGTTACGAAAACCGAGCTCTCGCGCGATGAGGTCAATGCGCAAGTCAATATCGATGTGCCTTTGCTGGACAATGAAATCCATGGCGGCGCATTGGGGACTTTGTCGCTCAATGCCAATGCCCGCCTGGACGATTTCTCTGATGCCGGCACGTTGTCGACCTATGGAGGCGGGCTGACATGGCGGCCCGCTGATGGCTTGCAGATTCTTGCCTCAACCTCCCGCGCAGAGGACGCGCCCAGCTTGCCGGAACTCGGGAACCCGGTATCGACGACACCGAACGCAAGCGTTTTCGATTTCACAACGGGTCAAACCGTTGAAAACGTCACACGCATCACTGGTGGGAATTCCGATCTACGCTCTGAAGAGCGCAATACAGACAGGCTTAATGTCTCCTGGGAACCATTTGATGAAATCGATATCACACTGAATATGACCTACACCCAAACCGGCACAGAGAACGCAATCCTCGACTTTCCCGGACTGACCCCGGCGATCGAGGCCGCGTTTCCAGAGCGGGTTGTCCGCGATTCAGGTGGTGAACTGATCAGTTTAGATGCGCGCTCCATCAACATCAAAGAATCAAACAGGCGCGAGGTACGCTATGGTTTCAATTGGTCCGTCTCGCTGCCCCGGACGGCTCGCCCTGAACTGGATGAAAGTGAAAGGGAGCAATTGCGAGACATATTCCTGCAGCGCCTGAGCGAGGAAGACCGGGAGCGTATGCGTCAGCGCGTAGCAGAACGTGATGCGGAGGGCCCCGCAAATCGTGGGCGCGGCGCGAGTGGCGGTGCGAGACCGGATGGTCCTCCGGGAGGTGGCAGAGGCTGGCGTGGGAGAGGTGGCCAAGGAAGTGGGCGATTGTTCTTCTCAGTCTATCATACGCTTGTTCTGGAAGAATCTCTTCTCATCGAGGAGGGGGGCGAGCGTCTTGACCTGCTTGCTGGCGACGCGATAAGCAGTCTGGGTGGAACCCCGGAAAACAGCATAGCCGCACAAGCCGGATTTTCACGCGGTCCGGTCGGCGCTTTTGTTCAGGTTAACTGGCAGGACAGCACTCAAATCGATAATGGGGCTGTTGGTCTGCTTACCTTTGAAGAGCTGGCCACGACAAATCTCAGACTTCAGTACAATTTTGGTAACAGCCCCAAATTGCTGCTGCGTTATCCGTTCCTCGACAGCACCCGGGCTTCTTTGAAAATAGACAATCTGTTCGACGCAAAACAGGAAGTGAGCGATGCTTCAGGTGTAGTACCGGTCCGCTACCAGCCCGACATTTTAGACCCGCGTGGCCGGACGGTCATGATCAGCTTCCGCAAATTGTTCTATTGAGCGGCAATCAAGGTATGTCAGTCCATACCTAAGTCTGCGCCTTTTGTTATGCCGTCTGTGCCATTCGCTTTACGCTGTCAAACCAAGTCTGTCAGTAGTGTCGCAGGTGAGCCGTCTTATGTGTAGTGTCCTTGAGGAGAGTCACGAATTACTGCCCTTGAGCACAAAGCATGCAGGTCGTCCGAAACGGAGATAGGGAGGTATGAGTTTGCTGGCTCTAAATGCACCAGCCACCCTCATCGGGTTTCCTGAGTTCTTTGTAAATTGTTCGTGTACGGATTAGATATTCGAAGGCGCGGCTGATCCTGTGCTGTTCGAGATAGGCGAACAGGCGATTTCTCTGGGTTCTCGTTGAAAAGCACATATGCCAATTGGCGTTGGAGTGTTTCCCGATTGTCCCGATAGGTAATAGGCAAGCTAGGTCGTGTTCCACAGGAATGGAGAACGATATTGTCGAATGTGCCAGTGATATGGACCAATTTTTATTGCGGACTGAGGCTCAATACAGGAACCTAACCGATGATCTACAGAACTGAGGAAACCGGTAAAGTGGGCCCCAAGTGAAACTGGACGGGTAATCATCCCATTTTTAAGCGGCCGGATTTCTGGACTTCACGCGGCAAGTTTCAGTTTCATGGCGGGGGTTATCCGCCGATGCCCATGTTCGGGCGCTGGTTGTTGTAAGTCCATAGCCACCTGGTGGCGTGTTCCTTGACCTCCTCGATCGTGCTGAAGATGAACTGTCCCAGCCATTCCTGGCGGACCGTGCGGTTGTATCGTTCGACATAGGCGTTCTGCTGTGGCTTGCCGGGCTGAATGTAGAACAGGCCGATGCCGCGCTTCTGCGCCCAGGTCTGCAGTTCCCCACTGATGTATTCGGGGCCATTGTCGACCCGTATGCCCATCGGTTTTCCGCGCCACTCGATTATCTGGTTGAGCGTTCGGACAACACGGGCCGCTGGCAGCGAGAAGTCGACCTCAATGGCGAGCCCCTCCCGATTGAAGTCGTCGAGGATGTTCAGTGTCCGGAAAGAACGACCGTCACCAAGCTGATCCGCCATGAAATCCATCGACCACATTTCATTCGGCCGCTCCGGAACGGCAAGAGGCTCAGGAACTTCCCGAACCAGCCGCTTCTTCGGCTTGATCCGCAGGTTCAGCTGCAGCTCGCAATAGATACGGCGGACGCGTTTGTGATTCCACGGGAAGCCCTTCACATTGCGCAGGAACAAATAGCACAGACCAAAGCCCCAGCGCCGGGTCGTATCCGAGCCCGCGAGCCTGACCAGCCAGTCGGCGATCTCGGCATTCTCATCCGACAGCTTCGCCTCATACCGGTAGCAGGTTTCGCTGATGCCAAAGGTCCGGCACGCCAGCGCCACAGGCACCCCCTTCTTCCGAACAGCCTCTCTGGCCATCTCTCGTCTTTGAGATGGCCGGGTTACTTTTTTCCGAGGGCATCCTTCAGCAGCTCATTCTGCATCGCCATTTCGGCGTACATCTTCTTGAGCCGTCGGTTCTCATCTGCAATGGCTTTCATCTCGGACATCAGCGACGCGTCCATGCCGCCATACTTGCTGCGCCAGTTGTAATAGGTCGCGTTGCTGATCCCATGCTCGCGGCACAGATCAGGCACGGGCACGCCACTCTCGCCTTGCTTCAAGATCGCCAGGATTTGCGGTTCGGTAAATCTCGATTTCTTCATTTTCGTCTCCGTCGATAATCAACGCCGGAGAAGTCCAGTTTTCAAGTCGCTTAATTTCAGGGATGATTACCACAGCTCTTCTATCCCGAATATCAGAAAACGCTGTATCTGACCGTTGTCGATCAATTGATGACGCCCAACACGCTCGAACAGCTCAAGTATTTTGGCGAGGAAACCCATCAGCCTATAGACTTGTACTCTGTGATCGACCTGAATGTCGGTGCTTATAACATGATCCTGCAGATGAACTCTGGCAGCTTTGACATCAACAAGCAAACTCCTGCTCCAAATTACGTATCGCCGATGTATCAAAGCGTGCCGGCACTGGTGAAACAAATCCTCGCTTACGAAAAAGACGCGCCGCTCGACAGACAAGTGACATTCGTATTGCCCTGGGCGGCAATCGTTTCGTCCGACCCTGTTTATGTCGACCAGCAGCAATTGCTGGATGATTTCGACATGCAACTCTCAAAAGACCGATAGTTCCCGGATCAGACTGAGGAGTCTCCAATGAAACGCATTTTGACAAGCATGTTCGTATCGGCCGCGGCGTTGAGTCTGCCCTGTGCTGCGGAGACTTCGGCAGGGTCGTGCCGTGCGCCTAATGATGTCTGGTACAATCCTGAGGAAATCTTCGATCCGGCCTACACTGCCTGCTTTCCGACACAAGGTGAATGCCCGCCGGAGGGGTCGGTGTGCGAGAACCACGCTCTCGTCAAACTCGCAAATTATAATAGTCCAGACGGCCAGGACCTTATCTACTCACCGCATCGTGGGCTTTGGGGGCAAACCTACGGTTCTCTGGATCCGGAATTCGAAGAAGCTCCGGGACAGAACACGGATGATGCTATCCGGCTTATCTCGTCGTTCGCGACGAAATACCGACGCAATGCGCAGGGGCGTGACTACGGAAAATTCCTGCGAGGCCAGATCGTGGAACTCGACATGACCACGAATGGAGACGATGTACAAAGCGTGCCGGGCGTAATCGTGGACCACTATGTTACGACCGCAAACACCGTTCAGGGAACGCTCAACGATTATCTGGTGAAGCTCGATGACCGTGCGCTCGGTCAAAATCGGAACAAGCTTGACCGGCGGGATTTTTCCGCTTCTCCCATGATGCTCAGCCAGACCCCTGTTGCCAAGGTTACGCGTGAGGCGATCGTGCGTGAACCGGGCGTCGGCCTGATAGCCTTTCATGACATCAAAGCCCGGCGGGGTGACATCCAGTGCCAGGTGTTCAAGATAGGTCCGCAAGACCCCGCCTACAGGAAGTATAATTGCCGCTTCAACGAGTCAGGTATTTCCACCGAACAGGAATTACAGGCCCAGATCCTGAGTGTCCGGGCTATGCGTGAGGCAGGAGGCCAGCAGCATATCGTCATGAAAACAACCGCCACATACGACGAGATGGTCGGTGCTTTCATGCGTTTCGGTGATCTGACTGCGGAACAGGCTAAGTCCGAAATGCGCCTCTACATGTGGCAACCCCATCCGAAAGGCAAAGGCGGCGTCGAGGCCTATGTCCAGTATGTCCATGATTGGCTGGTGAATATTCCGCGCAGTGTGGAGGCCTGGGAAACAAATATCTATTTCACCGAGGATGAAACGAATCGCAGCTTTTGCGTGACGGCATATGATGCAGACGTGAAACCCTATGGAAAGATAAGTACCAAATACACATCCCAGGGCGATGAAGGCTGCATCTATGGACCTTATGTGAATTTCCTGGACTACATTCGGCAAAATACCGGTAATCCGGATTATTTCGGCTTCACCGAAATCCAGAAGAAACAGAGACTGATCAGTGGAAACCGTGCGAATCTCTGGCTGCTCGACACTTCTGCAGCTATCGGGACGTCCGACCGGATGTACCGCTGGCAAATGCTTGGCTCTGAAAAAACCTATAACATGAGCGATATCGTCAAGTATCTGAGCTATCCTTACGTCTCTTACCAGATCATAAACGCTGACCGGTTGGACGTCGTTTACCAGGCGATCAATAAGGGTATGTATCCGCGATATCCGAACGATGGCAGTGAGAATCTCGGTATGTATGAAGCCCGGCCGTCGGAATTGTCGGAGACGGAGCGGACCATGGCCCGCCAGGCGGCAGAGCGCCGTGCTGAGGAAGACCGATGATGGATCTCGCAAAATAACATTTTAAACAATTTGTTATGGGCCTTCGTGTGCGCTCCGTGTGCAGTAGCTTTTTGCAAAAATATCCCGCTACCGACGATTAGGCGCAAAGAAATCGAACGATACTTGAGACTTCATTTCAGCTCTTCAAATACCTCTATCGGGTGCAAAATTGGACCTCTGCGCAGCGCGCTGAATGAATACAAACTCTATCGCAAGCCACCACTTATCAAAGTCAGTCGCTTACTGGAGTTTGTTCGCCCTTTTTCGGGTTTGGTGTTTCCCGCTCGCTCGCTTCTCACCTTGGACCACTCGTCAGTCACTCTTGATGGCGGCGTGGTGGCGTTCCGGCATCCGGGAGAGCAAATGCAAATCTGCCTCACTCGACTCCGTTTCAGAGAATGTCGACTTTGGGGCTGACGAGTACGTCGATGCCACCGTCGATCTGCACTCGGTCGCTTGCCCAGTTCGCAACTGCGCGAAGCCACTTTCTTGTGAGCTTAGTGATGTCTTCTAAGCCCCACACATGGGTTAGAAGCGGTTCATCATAAGTCGGTATCGGTAGATGGTATTTCTCGTCATTACGTTCAACGAGGGCGCCAGAGACCTTAAGGGCCGTTGCTTCGATATCCCCGTGTGCCACGCGCTTATGACGTCCCTTTATTATCTTATCGTGCAGCATCCTTTCATCGTTCGACAGTTCAAGCCCGACTGCCTTGGCTGACATTTGCGGAAATCCATCGCCTTTTTGCCTTAGGAACGGACGAGCGTAGCAAACGACGAAGGCGGTGTCATAGCACATGAATCTGCGTCGGTAGGACTTATCCTGGTACTGATCGGCGTCGATGTCCGAAAGAAAAATTAGCGCTGAATGTGCCTGTTCCAGGTCATGGATGTACTGAAAATATTTGATCAGTTTTTTGTCGTTGGCAGTAAGCGTATTGGTCATCAGGAAAAGTCGATCGTGCACTAAAACAGCTGGTTCGAAATCAAGCATTTACCAGCAACTCGTAAACAGCCTGTATGGCGACAGAAATTCCTGACCCTAATCATCTTTGCTTTCTGTGCGGCGAGACGCTTGATTCCGGCGAACCGTTGAATGACGAACATATTATACCGAGTTGGGTACTGGGTCGGTTCTCAAAAAACGGGCAGTTCGCAACGACACATGGGTTGCAGCGCGTTCGCCAACGCATGGGAAGTCACAAGCTACGTGTGCACAAAGCCTGCAACGATCTATTCGATCGCTTGCTGGAAAGGCCGATGTCTCGGGACCGGTACACCCCTGAGCTGCTCTGGATTTGGTGTTTGAAAATCATAGTTGGCCTTCGCTTCTACGAATTTGGTCACGACCTTGATCGGACCCAACCGGGAAAGAGTCAAAACCAAACGCTGTGGGACTACGAGCAGATCTGGAAGCGTTCTGGTATCTCTCTGAGCAGTTGCTACACGGAGGAGCATTCCAAAACACGTCAGTCTTTTCGATGATCGAGTTGGACTACCTGTTTGATGATCCCGATTTCTATTACACGCTCCATCATGAGTCGGGAGTCTTCTGGTTAGCTCTTCAGGAAAGAGCGTACCTGGTCTTCTTCAACCGACTTCTCTCCGACGAGCAATTGGCCGAATACCAAGGTTTGTGGATCGAGATACGAGATCGCGCCAATCAGTCCCACACACCGCAGTTCGTCTACAATATGTATTGCGCGCGAGTCGCCGCCCATCAGTATTTTTCGTCGGCAAGCCGAAGCTTTGATTTTGCCCGTGGGGTTTGGGAGCCAGTTCACCCTGAATATTCGGAAGAACTCGAAGACAAGCTTTATGCCTTCTTCAGATTGCAGGTGACACGCAAAAATGGCGCGATCACAGATTGGTACACCTTAACCGAACAATGATCTCAGCATGCCTAGCTTACACTAACTCGCCGATGATCAAATCGGCTGGTCTGTGAGGCGGTGGCGCACCCAGTCGCGGTCCTTGAACAGCTTCCGGCTACGTTCTGAGATGTTCAAATTGGCGTTGAGCGAGAACGTATCAACTGGTCGCAATTCATAGCCGTCATAAGCGGCCGCTGCGATGAACACGCCATTGGCGACATAATTGCCAAGATCCGTTCTGACGCCAAACTCTCGCGAAATGTTTTCTGCGGTGTGCTTCATTCCGTAGGATGAAGCATTGCGATTAAGCGTTTTCCGCCTGTCGCAATTCTGAAGAAAGAGAAGCGCCAATTCGAACTGGTCGCAAAAGCGATCGTCGAAGAAGGCGGCGCGAGAGCGGGCCATTTCTTCCGTGTAGAGAGGTCCTGATCCGCCATAGCTGTCAGGCACGCCATATCCGTGCGCTGTCAGACGCCAATTGGTCTCAAGCAAAGGTTCGATGCACGCTCTGATAACTGCACGTCGAAATGTTCGGGGCGCTGGCTGCACGCTGTGCGCTATGAAGTATTGCTCAAACGCGGCGTCATTAAGTTCGACTGACCGCGGGCCGGTTTGAAGCGCGGACAGGAGCGCTGCATGGGTCTTGAAGTCGACCCCTCTTGCAAATGCTTCGATCCGGACAGAAGGTTTGGAACTTGGAAACGCCTCACGGAGGCGTCGCTTGATCGCAGGCAGGCGATCAGCATCTAGATGGAGTTTCATAGCAGAATCCTTGTTTGCTCTGCGCTGCCAATCACCGTTTAGTTCGCAGCGCGCAAAAAAGGCTTCGCTGTAAGTGGAGGGTCTTTATTGAAGCGGTTTAACTCGGTGATAGGTTAGGTGCCTCGATCCTGAGTCGAGAATAGAACACTGATTCGCCTGGCTCAACGACATGCGCAGTTACTTCCGTAACTGCTCTCTCTGAAATCTTGAAAGGATCAGAATTCATCGCGCATGGGGCGATGAATTCGCGAAGTTTCAAGAATTATCTTGCAAAAATATTGAAATATCTGTATTTCATCGCCCATGAGGCGTCAAAAATCGGAAAAACTAAGAGATCTGCTGAATGAGCTGCCCCATGGCTATCTGCTCGATACCAAGACGCTCTCCCGGTACGATATCGACTACCGGCTGGCGCACAAATACGTCAAACACGGATGGTTGGAGCAGGTAGCGCGCGGGCTGTATCGACGTCCTTACGGATCGGGCGGTCACGCCGGCAATGAAGTCACGGACTGGCGAACCATCACGCTGTCCATGATCTTCATGGACTACAAGGTCCACCTTGGCGGCATGACGGCGCTCTCCCTTGAGGGATACGACCATTATCTTCCGGTGGGCGGACCTTCCAATATCTATCTCCATGGCGATGATATTCCGACATGGTTGAAGCGCGTCCCGTCGAACGTGTCGATCTTGACTCGAAGCCTCAAACTGTTCTCTGAACCTGAAATGGGGGTTGACGATATGCCGTCGGCGTTTGCAGGCGACACAAAATCTGCATTCACGCCATCGGACTTAGCCATGCGCATATCGCAACCCGAGCGTGCCATACTAGAAGCGCTCGCAGAGGTGCCCGGGACCGTGACGTTTCACAAGCTAGATGTGGCATTCGAGGCTCTGACTCAGTTAAGGCCTGCCCGACTGCAGTCGCTTCTGAGCGCTTGCACCAGCGTCAAGGTTAAGCGGCTGTTCTTCGTTTTCGCCGATCGCCACGCGCATGCCTGGCGCAAATATCTCGCGGCTGAAGATTTTGATCTTGGCTCCGGCTCTCGCGAGCTTGTCAAAGGCGGCAAGTACCACCCCGCCTATCATATCTCCGTGCCAGGCGAATTCATCGAACCCGTTGAAGGCGAGGGCGACGATGGCCCGTGAACAATATGAAGACCAGGTGCGTCTTCTCGTACGCCTGCTGCCGCTCCTGGCGGAGGAACCCGATTTCGCGCTCAAGGGCGGCACAGCGATCAATCTTTTTCACCGCGACCTGCCGCGCTTATCGGTTGATATCGACCTGACATATCTGCCCGTCAAACCGCGTGACGAAAGCCTTGATGAAATTCGGGTCGCCATGGACCGTCTAGTCGATGGTGCAGCTCGGATCCAAGGCGTTCAGGCGAGGGCTATCGCTGGTGGCGGAGGTGGCGCAACGCGTATTCTAGCGCGCGCTGGCGCTGCGACCGTAAAGATTGAGACCTCACCGGTAATGCGCGGCGTTGTCTTTGATCCGAAAGTCATGCGCGTCTCGCCATCCGTTGAAGAGGCGTTCGGCTTCGTCGAGGCCCGGATCGTGTCTTTCGAAGATCTGTTCGGCGGTAAGCTTCACGCCGCGCTCGACCGGCAGCATCCGCGCGATCTCTATGACGTACGTCTACTCTATGAAAATGAAGGCCTGACCGATCCGCTGTTCGCGGCCTTTCTTGTGTATCTCGCATGTTCCGGCCGACCGCCGCATGAACTGCTCGATCCTAGCCTGCCTGACATCGAGCCGATTTATCAGAATGAGTTCGGCGGCATGACGCGCGAACCAGTTGCGATGGAGACGCTTCTGGAAACGAGAGAACGTTTGATTGACGACATCCGTCAACGCCTGACGGGAAAGACTGCCGCCTACCTCCGCTCGCTGCATGAAGGCAACGCAGACTTTGGTTTGATCGGCTTACCCGACGCTGCCGACCTTCCGGCGGTGCGGTGGAAACTGCACAACATCGAGCGTTTGAAAACGAACGATCCGGACAAACACCGTGAGCACGGAGACCGGCTCGCCGCGCTCTTACAATGAATGTCGAGCGCATTTCGTCGATTGAAACGAAACGTGAACCGACATACAAATCGCCTATGAAGGCGCGCAATCAAATACAAGTATTTGTCGGAGATAGGATCGAGAATCCGGCCGAACGCGCTTTCCTCGCAAAGATCGTCGAAACTCTGAAGCATTCCCGACAGCCGGCAATGCTGCTGGCAAATTTTCAATGCGGCGGGCGGCAAATCGATTGCGTCGTTGCGATGGAGTCCGGAATTGCGCTCTTTGAGATCAAGGCGTCCACAGCGCCTGTGAAGGGCGAGATTAATGGTGCATGGGAAAGACAAAAGCCTGATGGAAACTGGGCAGTCTATACGAATGGCTATAATCAGGCCTTGGACGCCAAGAACAGGCTCCGGGACGAAATGAGCCGATTCAAGTCTTTGAATGGCTATTATCCTTCAGCCTTTGTCGTCTTCCCATTCGGCGTTCCGGAGGGATCGCAGCTCACCGGAGGCGACTTCAAGGTCAGGGTCAACAGGAACGATCTAGTCGAGCTCTGGTTTAGCGAACAGGGGAGCCTTGCCTGGTCGCTGGACGACTGGACTGCGTTTGCAGAGCGGTTGTCGCTCGAACGCGTGGGTCTCGCCGACATACTAGCTGGCCCCGAAGACGAAAAGCGGCGAGAAATACTCGCACGATACATGTCGGCCTTTTTGGATGAATACGGCGAGCAGGGGCGCGCCTGGCTGCCAGAAGCCGAAGATCAGACCGCTACCATTCAGCAAGATATGCTCTCGCCTCATGGCGCGGTGATTCATGGTCCGTCAGGGTGCGGCAAGACGCTTCTGGCGAAGTGGATCGCTTGCGAGCTGACCGAGCAGGGATCGCCTTGCCTCTTGATCCCGGCAAAAGACTTCACCGGCGACTGGCGGACATACCTCGTGCGAGAAATGGCGCTGCTCACGGACGATCCGACGCAAGACGTGCTGGCGGCGATGCGCGCGGTGTCCGCCCCCGCCTATCTGATCCTCGACGGCCTCAATGAACTGGACAGCGCGCGGCGGGATCGGGCGCTCAGAGGCTTGAACGCTATGGCGCGCAAATTCGGGTTTCGTATTCTTGTGACCTGTCAGCGCGCGCCTCCGGCTTCGCTGCAGGCGCTCGCTTCGATCCCCATCGTGCCGCCAAGTCAGGCGCTGAAACATAGGATTGCGGAAGCGTCTGGCAATCAACTGAATAGCGCCGCTATGGACATGCTAGATGCCGTCGAGAGCGGCATGGAAGCGTTCATCATCGGCGAACTCGGAGCCTTGAAAGAGGGACTCGACACTCGGTCCCAACTTGTTGATCAGTTCATTCGCACACGCCTAGGCGTTTTCGCGCGGGAGGGGAGCCGAGCGTGTCGGTGCCTTGCGTTCGAACTCGCGGAGCGTGTTGCGTTCTCCATAAGCGAAATCGAGCTCGACGACCTGCTGAGTGAGGCCGGCGTTTCCACTTCGACTGTGGACGCGCTCTTCGACAACAGCGTGCTGGTGCGGCGCAGCGGGCGTGTATCCTTCCGACACGAGATTCTTCAAAGCGGGTGTGCGGCTTTTCGGCTCGCACAAAAGGCAACTGACGATCCTGCTGCGATGGGGCCCGTCCTTTCAGGCCCTTCTCACAATTATCTCGCCCAGGACGCGCTTGGTGCATTGGAATCAGTGGACGCTTGCGTTGCGGTCATGAGAACGCTGACGGACGGCGAACTGATCGCTCGGGCAGCGAGCGGCGGTCTTGGCGCGGTCGCTCAAGCTGCGGCGGATGTCTTGCTGGCGGAAACCAAAACCTCGGTGCTTAAGGAGATTTCGACCGCGCGCCTGCGATATGCCGGCGAGGTAGATGCAAAGTATATCGAATGGGATCCGGCCACGGTTTTTATACGGTCTCAGGAGGAGATCGCCCGCTTGCGAGCCTTGGGGCTCCTGACGCTGCGTGGGCACGCCGTTTCCACTTATCTCGAACTCTGCCGCGCTGCTGACGCCCGCCTGGCCGAAGAACGCCAGCGCCTGTCCGATTTGGCCATAAGTTATAATTCACCAATCAAGAGCGAGAGCTTTGCGCTGCTCCACGGCTATCGGTTTGCTGGCGGTGCGATCGGCTTTACGACCATTTCATCCACTTTGCAGTCGACCTTTGGAAGGGGCCGGACTGTAAGCGGCTCGCCGCCGTCCTTGCTGCTGGCGCTCACACCAAGCGAGGTTTACTTCTACCTGGAATCAAAACGCCGTGCCGAAGAGTTCTGGGACAGTGAGGATTTCTCCGATCAGCTGTCGGAGTTTTTGGAACAGCGTTTTCGCTACGAGCCGTATCACCTGAAACTGGCAAGTCTGGATGCTTGTCTTGGTTTGGGGGACATTAGTCCAGCAAGGCACGAACGCCTGACAACAATGGTGCGGAACATTTTAGAGAGTACCCAGAATTGGGCCATCAGCTCGACGGCCTTCGATGTCCTCCGATTGATGGGGAGCCTCGACGACGATGCACAAGGACACAGACAGTCGGCAAGGGACAACATCAAGGCGGTTCTTGAAAGCGGCGGTCTTTCTTCGGAGGATCGCGCCGAATTGGCTTTATCCCTCTATGTCGGTCAATTTGACCATCCGTACTCAACTGCGTATTGCGAAGAGTGGAACGATCTCACCGACGATCAGCATCGACGAATGTTGCGATGGGCGATGAAGTCGGAAGGCCTGAAGAGCACGTTCAGCCTGAACTGGATCGTCCAGGAAGTCGCGGAATTTGATGATCCGGCGGATGTTGAGCTTCTACGCCCATTCACACTGTTTCCCGATCCAAAGGCGTTTGTTCCCGACGACGTCATGTCGGCGTTCTGCACGGCTTGCCGAGTATTCGGCCGTCACGGAGCGCAGCTGCCCGTTGTCGAACCTGCTAGTGACGGAGCCCGGACACTCGAGGTTCTCCGCAAATTGGTTCATCACATAGGCTCCGAGGCTTCCGATACTGCGGCAGAAGGTATCTGGGACGAACTCGCTGCACAGCCCATGCATCTTGTTTTGGGCTGCTTATTCGATGTCCAGAGAGCTCTGAATTATTGGTCGCCAGCGCCTCAGGAGAAGTTACTCGGTCCGGTAGACATCATAGAGCGTTATCCGAAACAGTGTCTTAGACTCAGTCGGCAGTTTGTCGATGCAGGCCAGCCTGCCGTCGGTTATCGCGGAGAAAGACCCCTCAGCGGCTCCAGAGACAGGCTGGCCTTCCAGATTATCGAAAAGTACGGTGATCGCACGGACCTCGACCGCCTTCGTAAGGCGAGTTCGTGGCACGCGTGGGCTAGTCACGCCGTGCCGGCCATCCGCGCTCTCGATTCCTTGACTGAAGCAAATTGAGGATGACGGCGCCGATAGTGCGCCACAGAAGCCGGCCCATCAGGGATATGCGATCGAACGTCAGCGTGCTGTGACGTCGTCGGCGTCGACGAGTCTGGGCGTTTCACTGCCGGGTTTGGCTGATTCAATCATCGATGTTGTCAGCCGTCGGAAAATCCTCAATGTCAACGACGGAGATGTCTGAGAAGTCGTGCTGCAATAGGACGGCCTGTTCGACGTCTTCCGCATGAAGCTTCTCGGCCGCTTTATAGAAGCCCTTCTCCGCAGCTTCTCTCAGTCTGATGACTGTGTGCAGCATCACGAGGTCGTCAATCGCATCCAGTGGCTCCGGCAGGAGCAGCGCCGTCAACTGGCCGATTGCATAAGCCGTGTTGGCTCCCGGATCCTCCAGGCCTGAATTGCTTGCCCCGGCGATGACGCCGGCATGTGTGACCATGTTGGTATGGCGAAAGAAAAGCGACCTGGCATTTGCATGGACATTGAAGCTCGCCATTTTGTAGACGGACGTGCTCGACGTCCTGTCAGCGCGTTCTACGAGCGTCATGAAATTCGGGTTTGCTTGGCCGGTCAGCTCGGCGGCCCAGCCATAAGGCGTCTTAAATGCCTTGCCGTACTTCTTCTCTAGCGCCTCCATGCGCACGGTGAGCTCAGCCATTTCCTCAACGGGAATAGGATTCGAGGGGGCATGAGGGTTTGTCTCCATATAACGGTCGGGGGCGCGCTTCGCATCGACATCGCTGTGGTCCAAGTGCCGTTCTGCAGTGGCGTCGTCGGCGCCATAGAGAATGTCCGCGATTACCGCTATTTCGAAGAGCGTGCGCCATCGCGCCATCGCCCCGTCTGCGAATCCTGCTTCGATGAGCGTGACGATTTCGGCGCTAACCTGACATCCGCGCCGTTGCAGCCCGAATAGCGCATCTAGCCTGGGGGACAGCCCATCGTCATTGGTGGCGTCATGCTCTTCTTCCCACCGTTCTTCCGCGTATTCTCTCGCGATCTCCACGAGCAAGTTGAGGGGAACAAGCCCCTTGCGCCAGCGGCACCGGAGACGTTCGGAGAAGGCCACCTTCTCTGCTTGGCGCAGGCCATAATCTTCATGCCACTGTTTCCGGCTTAGCTGGACCATGCGCTTGGCGTTCTGTTTGGCGAGGCGTTCTATCATGTCCGGCATTTGGTCGAGGAATCGCTGAGTGCGCCGCTCAAGCTCTTCCATATCATCTTTACCGAAGGACAGGGTTGTAAGCTCGTCGGCTTGGTTGGACGCTTTCAAGTCGTCGTCATCGATTTCAATCGTGTCGAGGTCGCCGGCGAGCATCTGTTCGACAAGTCGCTTTAGCGCCGTCTTGCGCAGCTTGACGCCAGACGCTTTCAGTTTTTCCTTCACCATGGCCTGCATGAGCATAGCCGGCAGCGCCTCATGGCTCTTGTCGAGTTCGTCTTGAAGCGGGCGGTTTTTAGCCATCGGCGCAGCCTCTTAAGTGTTTCCGGTCGGATAGCTCAACTTAGCTTCGGTAATCAGAGCGCTCGATACTGTTCTCTACTCGATTCGAACGGGCTATCCTTTAATAAGCGATGAGGCTTATTAAAGGATAAGAGCCGCTCATCCACGGAACTGAAGAGAGGTCACTATAGTCGGCCCTAAGTGTGACTGGACAGAAAAAGTATTTAAAACAGAGGATTATGGATCGCGTGTGCAATTCCTGGGGACGGGCATGCAGAAATACGAAGTAAAATCAGGGCATTAGGAAATTCGACCCTGCACACAAGATGTTTGAAGCTCAAAATCCGAGAAAATATATTGAATAAAAACAATATACTAGATCGTCGTTTTTCTACGGCGCCCATGATGGACTGGAGTAAAAGATTATAAATATCAAATACTTATGGGCCTTCGTGTGCGCTCCGTGTGCAGTGAAATGCTGTGGAATATCTATTCGACCGCAATGCGCTTCCAAGATGTAGAGAAGGTGCGATTGGTCCATTAACTGACCACTGACTCACACGCCTAACTCCTGACGCACGCGATGGACCACGCGCTCGCGGTTTGCTCGCGACCTGTGGCTGCTTGCGATTTCGGCAAACGCGGCTGCGAGCTTTGGGTGGGAGGTCGACCAGGCGGTCGCAAGTGCATCAAATCGATCTGCTTTTTCGTCGTAGAATACGCCATCGCCTTTAACCCAGCGTACGCCTCCAGACAGGTTCATCACACCGATACTGAAACCGCTCCATAGACGATCTTCATCTGTGTCTTCGATGAAGTCCGCGACGGCCGGTGGGAACCAGTTCGAGGATTCGTCCGGAGTGTGGGCCAGAAGCTCGCCGAATTTGGAGAGGAACGCATTCCACCTCCCGCATTTCCCCGAGAGATCCAGGGCTGTGTCAGCAAAGTTCTGAAACTGCGCCGGCTCGAAGGAGCTATCATCAAGATAGCCCGGAATCCGTCTGAGGCCGGTCAATATTTGATAGGCATTGCTTGCAGTGGCCTTCTCGGCGTCAGTCGGTGGTTTCGAGCGATCATCGCCTTCGGCGCTGTATATAGCGCTCACGAGATCAACGTAGAGTGAAGGCGAACTCGCGACTTCGCGTTGAAGGGTCGCGAGAAGTCTGATGTCGCCGTAAGCGAAAGCCTTGATATAGCCGAACTCAAGTTGCGCAAGCCGCAGGCGATCGAATGAACCATCGTCTTCCATCGCTTTGAACAGGTTCTGAAGCCCATGCCTGCCTGGCATTTGTCCTTCAGGCTCTTCTCCTTGCAGGATGCCTTCAAGCAGATCGGCGATCAGGGGGCTCGGTGCGCGTCCAGAGTCATGCTCGATCAGCAGAAGAGCGGTTCGCGGACGACCTGCGCTTTGCAGCGAAGTCAACGCGTACAGAAGATCCTCTTCTCCCTCCATGAAGTGCCCGGGACGCGCGGCCTTCCAGTATGCGGCTGCATATGTCTCAGGAAGCTGTTCTACCAGATCCCAGGTCTCGCGCGTCACCGGGAAACAGGCGAGGATCGCCGCTGCATCTTGCGGTGTACGATCCGGTAGGGTTTTGAAGACCGCAAGTCTGGCAGCGTCCCCATTGTGTGTAGATGCCACCCTCATGAGACCTGCAAGAAACTGCGTGGATTTTGCGCCCCACTGAAATTCGGGGCCCGCTGTTTCAATCCAAGTCAGGATGTCAGGTGGCGGCGTGGCCAGACGGATGGCGAGTTCTCCCACTCGCCACGGCTCTTCGACGGACAGTGCAAAATCTGCAAGGCGCTCAAATCCGCCGTGGCCCAGCAGTTCTCGTACAGTTGCTTCCTGCCAGTTTGTGATCTGCTCATCATTTGCCCGCCAATCTGCCTTTTGTCCGAGCGTCGGTGCGGCGCGGCGGTTCTGCTGGAACAACCAGGCGTCTCGGTCTTCCACTTTTACCGGAGCCAGTCGGTCATGGTAGGCAATCATCCGCTTTAGGTGAGCGTTCAACGCGGCACCTGAGAGAGGGCCGTATTTGGCATGTTCCACGTAACCCCTCAGCAAGTCGCGGAGAGTCTGCCGCTCTTCGACGGATGGGTCCGAGGCGATGAATGTTTCAATTGCTGCATATATGCGGTGCTGCTCATCTCGTCCGAGCAGGTCAAGTTTATTCAGGCATTTCCCGAGGCGTTCGGCATTGCCTTCGGCAAGCCGGATCATAAGATCGGCTGCATGGCGGAGTGCACCGAAGTACTCATCGTCTGTGACATCCGCCCGGCCACTGTCATCATCGCGCCAATGCGGCCGCTCGGCAGGCGAAGCGCTGTCACGCCGATGCAAAAGATCCACGGCCACCCGGAATGCCTCGTCGGGGCTGCGCTTCGCAAGCGTCTCCAGTGCGGCCATCCTCTGGTCGAGCCGGGCATTCGTCTGCGGCAGCCAGGCCCGAAAAAGCTGCAGCAGCGTGGCATAGGCGTCGCTGCCGAAATTGCCGTCATAGGGAATCCGGGACAATTCTGCGAGAACAAGTGCAACGCGCGTCAAGCGATGCGGCGCCCAGGCAATGCGCTCAAAGGCATGCATCAAAGCCCAGAAGTAATTCACCATCGTTACGCCGCCGCCGCGCGTCTCAGTAAACAGCGCAGCGACCGGCCTGTCGGACAGGCGGAGGCTGCCTTCCAGGGCTTTCAGGAATGTTTCGGGCGCGGCTTCAGCCAGATCCGGCAGGTAAGGTGAGACAGACAGCCATCGATCGGAGCTGGCTCCCTTGAGCGTTCGCTCGACCAGATTCGCGATGCGCCGGTCCAGCATTAGATTCTCCAGGACTGGATCGCTCCCCGACCGGACTGAGAGCTTTACCAGCGCATCGGCGACCGATCCGCTGAGCAGGCTTGAATAAGCACGTCGCTTCTCGAACAGATGTGAGGCCCAGCGTTTGTCATGGTCGAGATCGAGTGCCGGATCGTGTTCGAACAGGATACTTTCGGCTTGGGTGAGGAACCTTTCGACTATCGCCTCATTCAGGCGCGGAGCTGCCAGAGCGAGCAGTTCAAGAGGTGACTTCGCTTTCCATACAGTGTCGATCCGGATAATGGGCGGATCGTTACATTCGGCGAGATCGGCGAGGTCGGCTTCGATGTCCGCATAAGGGCGTTGAGCGAGGGTCTCTACGAAGCTTTTGTCCGCTTCATTCGCATCGGTCCATCCGCCAATCAGGCAAATGAGAGGCAGAGTACGGGATGAAGGGTGATCAAGCCATGCAGGCCTGCGGATGGATGGGTTGCAGGCAAGTTGCCGACGCAGGACTGACCATGAGCGTCCGCAAGTCTGCGTCAGTCGCCCGGCGTCAGATGTCTCTACACCGATCTTTTCGAGTGCATTTTGAAAGCTTCTCATATCGGGTCGCGGAAGTTCAATAGTCACAATGCTCTCTTCGCCCGCTTGCCCGGCAAACATCGTCCGGCGGTCGCCCTTGGCGTAAGGGACGATGACAGTAAGCCCGGCGCGCTGGGGATAGCGAATTGCAAATTCCGGGGCTGCGGCGATTGCAATGTGAATGTCCTGTCGTGCCTCGATATAATCCCAGCCGGAGGGGGCTGTTACGACCACGGGTGCACCACCGGAATAATGCGCGGCAAAAATCACGGCCTCATCAACGCTGTCTCCAAACAGGGCGATCTGCCGTGTTCTAGACGGCAGATCGCCGCGTGAGCGGAGCGCCAGCTGCAATTCGTCGATCGCGTCACTTCGTCCTTCGGCGATTGCCTCAGCCGTAAGTGCCGGTGATGAGGCAGAAACCCATTCTCTCGCATACCGTTGAGCGGAGACCAGACCGGGACCGGTTAGCCCCAGATCCTCTGCGAACTCAAGCGCGACGCCACTCGCAGCGTCCAGCCAGGTTTCGATGTCTTCTGCATCGTAGGCGAGGACATCTTTCCAGGCTCCTTCTGCGCGGCGTGCGGCAATCCACGCCTCCTTTCCTGACCAGACACGAGGGGTCGCGAACACAAAGACGGTGCTGGCGCGGTCTGAAGCGGGCGTGACATCCGTGCGCTTTTCGTAGTCCTCATTTGCTTTCGTGGTAACATCCTTCCGGCAACTCAGTTCCCAGACAGAAGCGCCTGCTGGCGTCCAGGGTGTCGCGGCCAAGGCAGTCAATCGACCGTCCCATCCAGGCCGTGCGACACCCGTACCAGCAGGAACAGCCAGTTCAGTCAGAGAAGCGGTCGCCAAAGCGAGCCGTCGGATCAGCCGTGGGAACTCGGATGGAGCATCCTGACGGTTGGCAAAATCAGACAGATGTTCACGGCGAACGTGCATGATGGTCTCGCAAGCGACAAGAACGAATAAGCAACATTTGGGGGTGTTTGCCCCGGAATCCAACCCATCCCTGAAACTTGGTTGTGAATATGCGAGACCCAAGCTGAAGGGCGTTCCGCGCGAAGGCGTTTTCATTCACGACCGGTGCTCAATCAGAGCGCCGGATTTGTCGTTTCTTGTCCACTGGCTTCAGAGATGAAGGTCCAGATTTCGTCGACAACATCGCTCAGAAAAATGCCGCCAAGTTCAGTGGCTTCGGAATAGGCAGTCCATTGCGCGACTTTGACGGGGTCTTCTGCAAACTCCTGGCTGAGGCCCGGAGGGCGTTCGATGGGGACAGGCGTGTCACGGCGCTCGAACGTCGCTTTGATGGCCGCTGCGAGTTCTTCAGGCTTGATCTCCGTGGCCTTGGGAATGGCCCAGAGGTCGTAGAAATCCTTCATCCGGCCATTGATAAGGCCCAGCGCGACAACGGCCTGGTATTTCTCCGCGATTACGGTGGCGGGTGAATAGGCCCGGATCTTGGCTGGGTCGAAGTCGAGCAGGGAACCGTAGTCGATTTCGTATTCCGGAGCAGTCAGTGCGTCGCCGAACCCAAGGTCGATCGTGATCGGGATCTGTGTCCGTTCGAGATAGGCTGTCGTCCGAAGGCGCTTGCCTCCGTAGATCTGATCTTCCCTGATTTCACTGGCTGTCAGCTCGCCGGTGTCGAAGACCAGACCGTCGCCGGCATCGGTGGAGAGCACTTCCGTGAAGATCTTCCGGAGCGCTTCTTCGTCGGAGTCGCCGAATCCCAGAAAGTCGACATCGCGCGTGAAACGTCCGGGGTCGGCTGTCCAGAGCGTCACGAGCATGCCGCCCTTCAGAATAAAGCGATCGCGGTATTCGGAAACCGAGAGGCGATAGATGAGCCGTTCCAGGCCAAAGGCGACGAGAACGGTCTGGAAACCGCGTCCGTTTTCCCGCGCAAGGTTGAGCAGGCGTTGGCGCACCGAGGCGGCAATGTTCCTCGGTGCCTTAGCCTTTGGAGGTCAGTGCTTCGAGATAGGGGCGCATAAGATTGCCGGCGCCAAAGGCATTGGCCGCGCTCATGAGATCTCCCGGCCGGGCCTTCCGCTGTTCGAGCGCGGACCTCAGACATTCGATGGCGACGGATCGGTCAACCAGTTTTGGATTGCGAAAGGCGTCCGCAATTGATTTTGGGATGGAATACATCTTGACCTTGGTTCCCCCGATGACATGGGTCTCGATGCCTTCGGAATAGTAAGGCTCCCGGAACCTGACCATGCGGATGGGGGGATAGGGGATTTTCGGGGTCCAGTCTTTGGCGCCGATCGCAAACCAGACTTTGCGGGGCAGCTGGTCGGTAAGGCCATGGAAGGCGAGTGCCGACAGGAGACAGATTACAGCCTTCGGGGCACGTTTTGCGACTTCGCTGAGGTTCATATGAAGGTCTGTCTTCGCGTCCGCAGCCTGATAGAGACCGTGTCCGATCCGCAGGATGTCTCCTGCTTCAACCGCCCTGGAAATCGTGGTGGCGCTGATCCCCATCTTGCGCAGCTCGAACGCACGGGCGAGCTCGTGCTGGGTCAGATAGGCGAGCAGGCGGTCTTTCTGCGTGGCGGCTGCTGAGGGCATTGTTACAAAAGCTCGGACTGTATTCGTTTTTGTCCGAGGTTTTGAAACACGCTTCTGCGGGCCGGTCCATGCGATCTTCAGCTATGGCTTCGGATATCCGGTGCGTTCGAATTCGGATGAAGGCGGAGCGCGCGGAGGGGGATACCGAAACACCAGTCTTTGAGACGGGGGAGGTGGGGCCAGAACAAGTGCGTCACAGCGCGACATCGAATGCAAGTCATCGAAAGCAAGATATTGATAATGCGAATCGACCGGGAAGCGAGTGTTAGCCCTTCTCGTCCGTTGTGGATTAAAAGTCGCCCATGAGGAGAGTTTCTGCCCGCTTTTGAGTTGACATTCTCGCTGTGATTGAGCCAATCGACTTTATGTCGACGAGCTCAAATTTGATTCAGCAGGTCGGGCTTCAGGCAAGCATCAGTCGAGACGTTTTTGCCTACTTATTGCGATACGCAATCCCGCTTCTTGGCCTTTCCACCTTGATAGGTGTTCTGTTTCTCGCTTCGCCCATATTCATGCTTCAAGTCTATGACCGGGTCATCGGGACCGGGAGTATGGAAACGCTTGCATTCCTAGTGCTGATAACGCTCTTTTGTCTCGGATGCATGGCCATTTTTGATTACCTGCGGGCGCGCGCGCTGGCGCATTTATCCGCCGCTATGTATCAGAAATTTGCGCCACGTGTGCTTGAGATGAGCGCATTGCAGGCAGCCCGGTCTTCGACATCTACAATTGCAGGACTACGGGAGCTGGATGTTGTTCGGAACGTTGCGTCTGGCTTTGCTGCAACTACGCTGCTCGATGCGCCTATTGTCCCGATGTTTCTTTGAGGTGGTCCTGTTTTCCTGCACAGTTTTCCGGCCTTGCTAAGGCATATCCGGGTTATTGATCAGGCCGCTTTCTTGAGTTCGTTTGTCGCTCCATA
>MDTD01105696.1_pt1 | contig 27260 bp, 30 predicted proteins | sample 811221 | NCBI WGS metagenome assembly MDTD01 (sample SAMN05326646, study PRJNA326480) | marine metagenome | isolation source: seawater | place: Pacific Ocean: South West | collected 2011 | reverse complement strand
GTCGCGGGACATCCGGCCCGTTCCCGCCGTTCTACCAAAACCGCGCCCCGATGCACCCCAAATATGCGCGGGCACGCCGCACAAGCCGCGTTGACCGCGCCCCGCCCCCGGCCTAGGTAGGGGCGGCAATTCCGGGGGCCATTCGCATGACGGACATCAGCACGCCGCAACCGCGCAGCTTTCAGGAGGTTCTCCTGCGGCTTCAGGACTATTGGGCCGGTCGCGGCTGCGCCATCCTGCAACCCTATGACATGGAGGTGGGCGCGGGCACCTTCCACCCGGCGACCACGCTGCGCAGCCTCGGGCCGCGCCCCTGGGCGGCGGCCTATGTGCAGCCCTCGCGCAGGCCCACCGACGGGCGCTACGGCGAGAACCCGAACCGCCTCCAGCATTATTACCAGTTCCAGGTGCTCATCAAGCCGAGCCCGCCCGATCTTCAGGATCTCTATCTCGGCTCGCTCGCGGCCATCGGCATCGACGCCGCCCGCCACGACATCCGCTTTGTCGAGGATGACTGGGAAAGCCCCACGCTCGGGGCCTGGGGTCTGGGATGGGAGGTCTGGTGCGACGGCATGGAGGTGAGCCAGTTCACCTATTTCCAGCAGGTCGGCGGGCATGACTGCCATCCTGTGCCGGGCGAGCTCACCTACGGGCTCGAGCGGCTGGCGATGTATGTGCTGGGCGTCGATCACGTCATGGACATGCCCTTCAACGATCCCGATGCGCCCATTCCGCTCAGCTATGGCGACCTGTTCCGTCAGACCGAGGAGGAATATTCGCGCTACAACTTCGATACCGCCGATACCGAGGTTCTCTTGCGCCATTTCGAGGAGGCAGAGGCCGAATGCGCCGCGATCCTCGCCGCCCCGTCCGAAGACCCCAAGACCGGCAAACGCATCGTCATGGCCCATCCCGCCTATGATCAGTGCATCAAGGCCAGCCACATCTTCAACCTGCTCGACGCGCGCGGCGTCATCTCCGTGACCGAGCGGCAGGCCTATATCGGCCGCGTCCGCGCGCTCGCCCGGGCCTGCGCCGACGCCTTCGTGCAGACGGCGGCCGGGGGGCAGGCGGGCTGATGGGCAAGGTTCTGAGCATCGTCATCCTCGTCGCGGCGGCCCTGGCCGGGGGGGCGCTCTATTACCTCCAGGTCTATCATTTCTATCATGAGGCGCGGCTGGCCCGCGATGGCGGCGCGGTGGAGATGAGGATCACGCTGGCCAGCGGCGACGTGATCGACCTGCCGGTCTCCGATTTCCGCGCCATCGACGCCGAAAGCTCGCCTATCCGGTTCCGCGCCTGTTTCACCGCACAACTGCCGCAGGACGTGGGCCTTGTGCCCTATCCGCAGGCCGAGCCGCTCAACGCGCCCGGCTGGTTCGACTGTTTCGACGCCAAGGCCCTTGGGGCCGCGCTCGAGGAGGGGCGCGCGCGCGCGTATCTGTCAGAGGCGCATGTCCGCTACGGCATCGACCGCGTCATCGCCATCACGCGGGACGGGCGCGCCTATGCCTGGCACCAGATCAACCGCTGCGGCGAGAAGGTCTTCGACGGCCAGCCCGCACCTGCGGACTGCCCCCCGCCCCCGCAAGGAAACTGAGCCATGCCCGATCTGCTGATCGAACTCTTCTCCGAGGAAATCCCCGCGCGGATGCAGGCGCGGGCCGCCGAGGATCTCAAGCGGCTGATGACCGACGCACTGGTCGAGGCGGGGCTGAGCTATGCGGGGGCGGCAGGCCTTGCCACGCCCCGGCGGCTGGCGCTCTCGGTGCAGGGGCTCTCGGCGACCAGCCCGACGATCCGCGAGGAACGCAAGGGTCCGCGCGTCGATGCGCCCGAACAGGCCATCGAGGGATTTCTGCGCGGCGCGGGTGTCAGCCGCGACGATCTCGAAATCCGCGACGAGAAAAAGGGTCAGGTCTATGTCGCCTCGATCACCCGCCCCGGCCGTCCGGCAGCCGAGATCGTGGCCGAGGCGCTGGAAAGGGTCATCCGCAGCTTCCCCTGGCCCAAGTCGATGCGCTGGGGCAGCGGCACGCTTCGCTGGGTGCGTCCGCTGCACTCCGTCCTCTGCATCCTGACCGGTGACGACGGCGAGGCGCAGGTGGTGGAGATGGAGGTGGACGGCATCCGCGCGGGCAACACCACGCGCGGCCACCGCTTCATGGCTCCGGACGCTTTTCCTGTCGTGTCTTTTGAGGATTACACCGCAAAGCTCAAGCGCGCACATGTGGTTCCGGACGCAAGCGAGCGGGCCGAGGCGATCTGGCAGGAGGCCACCAATCAGGCCTTTGCCGCCGGTTGCGAGGTGGTCGAGGATCGCGGACTTCTGGCGGAGATCGCGGGGCTGGTGGAATGGCCGGTGGTGCTGATGGGCCCGATCGGCGACGATTTTCTCGACCTGCCGCCCGAGGTGTTGCAGACCTCGATGAAGGAACATCAGAAGTTCTTTTCGGTGCGCAATCCCAAGACCGGCCGCATCGAACGCTTCGTCACCGTCGCCAATGTCGAGACGGCGGATCACGGCGCGACCATCCTCGCGGGCAATCGGAAGGTGCTGGCGGCACGTCTCTCGGACGCCAAGTTCTTCTGGGAGAATGACCTGCGCACGGTGCGGGAAAGGGGCCTTGAGGGCATGGCCGAAGGGCTGCGCGACGTGACCTTCCACGGGCAACTGGGATCACTGGCCGACCGGGTGGCGCGCATCGCGGCACTGGCGCGCGAGATCGCGCCGCTGGTGGGGGCAGAGGCCGATCGGGCAGAACAGGCAGCAAGGCTCTGCAAGGCCGATCTGCAATCCGAGATGGTCGGCGAATTTCCCGAATTGCAGGGGCTTATGGGGCGCTATTACGCCGAAGCGGCGGGTCTTGATCCTTCCGTCGCGGCAGCCATCGAGGCGCATTACAAGCCGCTCGGTCCCTCGGACGCGGTGCCCTCCGCTCCGGTCTCGGTCACTGTCGCACTCGCCGACAAGATCGACATGCTGACGGGCTTCTGGGCGATCGACGAGAAACCCACCGGATCGAAGGATCCCTACGCCTTGCGCCGCGCCGCGCTCGGGGTGATCCGGCTGGTCCTGGCCAATGACCTGCGGATCGCGCTGGACCGGCATTTCGACGCGCAGCTTCTGCGCCAGAAGATCGCGCTCAACAGGGACGCGGCCTCCGATGACGAGATCGACACGCTTGAGGAAATCCTCGATGAGATCGCGGATCACGGGGTCTTCGGCGCGGCCTTCCGTGCGGTGCTCGACCGGCTCGAGGAGAGCGGCAAGCCTGTGCGGACCGGCGATGGCAGCCTCATCGGCAAGCTGGCCGATGCCATGCCGGACTTGAGCGATGACCTGCTTGCCTTCTTCCACGACCGCCTCAAGGTTCATTTGCGCGAGGAGGGGCTGCGCCATGACGTGATAGACGCCTGCCTTGCCATGCCCGGAAATGACGATCTCACGCTGGTGGTCCATCGCGCCACGGCGCTGAACACGTTCCTCAAGACCGACGATGGCGAGAACCTGTTGCAGGGCTTCCGCCGCGCCAACAACATCCTGACCCAGGCCGAGGAGCGCGACGGGGTGGAATATTCCTACGGGGCCAATGCGAAATTCGCCGAGACCGAAGAGGAACGCGCGCTGTTCGCCGCGCTTGACGCAGCCGAACCGCAGATCGCCGCCGCCCTAGAGGCGGAGGATTTCGCCGGGGCCATGGCCGCCATGGCACGCCTGCGCGCGCCCATCGACGCCTTCTTCGAGACGGTCCAGGTCAACGCGGAGAATGCCGTGATCCGCCGCAACCGGCTCAACCTCCTGAGCCGCATCCGCGCGACCTGCCGGCAGGTGGCGGATCTGGCGCGGCTGGAAGGATAGCCGCACCGCGCGCCGCTGTGCCTGCCCGGCCCGGGCCTGACCCGGAGCCTTGCCCCGCCGCCGTGGGCCGGGGGCGCAAAAGCACCCTCAGCGGCGGATCACCCGCTCGTTCTGCGCGCCGCGCACGCGGATCTCGGTGGTGGCGTTGAGCACCTTGTTGGACACGAAGGCCGCCGCCAGAACCTCGCGCGTGCGTTCCGGGCCCTGCGGCGTGTCCTCGGGCTGGACCGCGCGCAGCTCGTAGCGCAGCACACCGCCCACCGGCTGGCCATCGGGGTCCTCGGGGATGAGGCGCACGTCATAGGCCCCCTGGCGCAGCGTCAGCCCCTCGACCGCGACAAGGCCGCCGCCCGAGACCGGCTTGAGCTCGAAGGCGCTCACCACGGCGACCGGCGTGCCCTCGTAGGGCGCATCGCGCCGCCGCCGTCCCGAGAAGATACCGCCCTCCTCATCCTCGCCACGCTTCGGAATGAGCGGGTTGACCGGCTCGTCGGCACTCGCCGCCGCCTCCTGCGAGCGCCGCGCGCGGCGGCCCGAAAACCAGTTGCGCGGGTTTGCCCGCGAGTCCCGAAATCGCCCGCAGCCCGTCAGCGCACCCGCAGCCGCAAGACCCAGAAAAATCCGCCGTTCCATGCCCGCTGCCCCCATCCCGATCCGGCCTCTGCCTAACCTATTGGCGCGGGCTTGAAAAGATGCAAGCGGGGGCTGGACCTGGCGTGCCCACCACCTTAGGTCTTGCGAGACGGACGGGAGAGCGCCATGGCAAGCGAAGCCTTCGAAGACATCGTGGCGGATTTCGAGTTTCTCGAGGATTGGGAGGACCGCTATCGCTACGTGATCGAGAAGGGCCGCGACATGGCCCCGCTCGACGATGCGCTCAAGGTGCCCGCGACCAAGGTCGAGGGCTGCGCGAGCCAGGTCTGGCTGCATCCGCGCATCGAGGATGGCCGCTTTCATTTCGACGGTGACAGCGATGCGCTCATCGTGCGCGGGCTGATCGCGGTGCTGCGCGCGCTCTACAACGGCGTGCCGCTGCCCGAGGTCGGGCGCATCGACGCGCAGGCCGAACTCGGGCGGCTCGGGCTGGACGCGCATCTCTCGGCGCAGCGCTCGAACGGGCTGCGCGCGATGATCGCGCGCATCCGCGCCGCGGCGGCGGAGGCGGTGTGACACCGGCACGGCTTTCCGTCGCACCGATTTGATGTTAATTCTCCAAACTACCGTGACCTTCGGGGCCGGAACAGGGGGATCGGGACGATGACGAGAGGCGCAAGGTTCATGGCCGCCCTTGTGGCGGCTTTCGCTGCGGGAGGGTTTGGCGATAGCGCGCGTGCGTCAATGCCGGTGGCAGTCCTGCAAGTGGTGTCTGTCCATGCACATGGCGGCGGCTGCCGCAAGAGCTCACCGGCGGGGCAGTGCTGTCACATGGAGAAGAAGACGGGCCACGTTCACTGCCACTGATTCCAATGGTCAAGTGCTTGATTACTGTCACGACATGTTCAATCTCTTGACTGAGAGAACCCGCTAAACTCCACCGACATCGGAGGGGACAATGACCGCGATCGACAATAGCGCCGAGCTGCGCGCCTTTCTCAAGCCCTATACCGAAAAGAGCGACCTGCGCGGCGCGCTCTCCTTCCTGGGCACGCTTGCCGTCTATGCCGCCGCGCTCGGCCTTGGCGCGCGGGCCCTGGCGGCGGGGCACTGGCTCCTGGTTTTGCCCTGCGCGGTGGTGCTCGCCTTTTCCGGGGTGCGGCTCTACGTGCTTCAGCATGATTGCGGGCATCATTCGCTCTACCGCACGCGCTGGCTCAACGATGCGACGGGCCATGTTCTGTCGCTCTTTTCCTTCACGCCCTATCGGGTGATGCAATACAATCACAACCAGCATCACGCCTATCTCGGCAATCTCGACCACCGCGAGACGACCGAGATCTACACCATGACCCTGCGCGAATGGCAGACCGCCCCCTGGCACCGGCGGCTGTGGTACCGGCTCTATCGCAACCCGCTGATCATGCTGCCGGTGGGGGCGGTCTATACCTATTTCCTTGCCTATCGCTGGCCGCGCAACACCGCGCGGGTCGGAGTCTGGGGGGTGATCGCGCACAATCTCGCGCTCGCGGCCTATTTCGCGGCGATCTGGGTGGCTCTCGGTGCAAGCGGGCTTGCGCTCCTTCTTGGCAGCGGGGTTCTCGGCGGGATCATCGGGGTGTTCATGGTCTATCTTCAGCACAATTTCGAAGAGACCTACTGGGACCGCAAGCCCGAGCTCGATTTCCGCAAGGCAACGCTCGTCGGGTCGAGCTCGCTCGATCTCGGCTGGCTGTGGGATCTGGGCTCGGGCAATATCGCCTATCACGACCTGCACCATTACAACCCGGCCATCCCCTCCTACAACCTGCGCCGCTGCCAGCATGACCTGCCCGAGCACCTCAAGTGCCACGAGCAGATCCGCTGGCCCGAGGCGCTGCGCAGCTTCACGCTCAAGCTCTGGGACGAGGAGCAGGGGCGGCTCGTGCCCTTCCCGAAGGACCGGCCCGCCGCGGCCCTGGCGGCGGAGTAGCGCTCAGCCGGGGCGGAGCGCCTCGGCCTCGTCGCCCATCCGGGCGCGCAGCCGCTCCAGCCCGCGCTCGCGCAATTGCCGCACCCGCTCGCGCGAGATGCCGTGGATCTGCGCCAGATCGTTGAGCGTGAGCGGCGGCTCCTGCAGCACATTGGCCACGACGATGCGCCGCTCGCGCTCGGGCAGGGTGTGGAAATGGCGAATCATCGCCGCGCGCAGCCGGCCGCGTGCCTCGGCCTCGGCATAGGCCGCCTCCGTATCGCTGTCAGGGTCGGGCAGCAGCTCCACCGCCTCGCTGCCCTCTTCGGTCACCGGCGCGTTGAGCGAGGCGTCGCCCTGTCCGAAAAGCGCGCGCATGTCGTGCAGATCCGCCGCCGAGGTGCCGAGCGCGCGGGCGATGCGCGCGTCGCGCTCCTCTCCGCTCTCGCCCGGGGCGGGGGGCATGGTTTCCTCGATCGCGCCAAGCTGGAAGAAGGCCTGCCGCGCCCGCGACGAGCGCCCGCGTCGCACCAGCGACCAGTTCAGCATCCGGTAATCCTGAAGCTCTGCCCGGATCCACCACACCGCATAGGTGGCGAAGCGGATGCCGCGATCCGGGTCGAACCGGTCCACCGCGCGCATGAGCCCGAGAAACGCCTGTTGCACCAGGTCGGGATCGGCCTGCGACCGGCTCCGGTTGAACCGCGCGACCATGGAATGGGCAAGCGGCGCGAAGGCCGTCACCAGCCGGTTGCGCGCCGCCACGTCGCCGTGCTCGCGCCAGGCCCGGGCAAGCCGCGCCTCCTCCTCGGCAGAGAGCAGCGCGGGCCGTGCGCTGCGCGGACGGCTCTGACGGTCGGGGGGGAAATAGGGCTTGTTCATGGCGGGCGAGGCTGGCTGATGATTTCGATTCGAAACTATCTGCCCGGCGTGCTCTGGTCAAACCAATTTCGCATCGCTATCATCCGTTCATGGATCACGAAACCACCGCCGACAGTGCGACGCTGGCCGAACTCCTGCTGCATGTCGCCCGCGCCAGCCAGGGCGAGGAGCCGGGGGGCGCGCAGCTCACCGCCGCGCAATGGACCGCGCTGCGCTTTTTCGCGCGCGCCAACCGCGCCTCGCGCACCCCCTCGGCCTTTGCCAGCTTCCAGGCCACGACACGCGGCACCGCCTCGCAGACGCTCAAGACGCTCGAGGCGCGTGGATTGCTCGCGCGGCGGCGCTGCGAGAGCGACGGGCGCATTGTCCGTTACGAAGTCACCGAAGCGGGGCGCGCGATGCTGGCGGGCGATCCCCTGCGCCACCTGAGCCGCGCCATCGGCGGGCTGGCCCCGGCCGAGCGGGACGCGCTCGGGCGGCTGCTGCCCGCGCTTGTGGCACGGCTTGCGGGGATGCGCGGGGCCGAGGGGATCGGCACCTGCGGCAGTTGCACCCATTACGAGGCGCGCGGGCAGGGTGGCTATTGCGCCTGTGTGGCGATGAGCCTTGCCCCCTTCGAGATCGGCCAGCTCTGCACCCGTCACAGCCCGCGCGCGGCGCTCAGCGGGTAGGGCGCTGTCAGCCCCGCCCCCCGAGGATAGGTCCCGCCGGAAGAAGATCAGGCGAGCGCGCCCTCGGCCGTGAGATGCGTCTTGCCGCCGAGCCAGGGCACGAGAGCCTCGGGCAGGCGCACCGAGCCGTCGGCCTGCTGCCCGTTCTCGAGCACCGCGATCAGCGTGCGCCCGACCGCGAGGCCCGAGCCGTTGAGCGTGTGGACGAATTCGGGCTTGCCGCCGCCGGCCGGGCGGAAGCGCGCGTTCATCCGCCGCGCCTGGAAATCGCCGCAGACCGAGACCGAGGAGATCTCCCGGTAGCAGTTCTGCCCCGGCAGCCAGACCTCGATATCATGGGTGCGCCGCGCGCCGAACCCCATGTCGCCCGTGCAGAGCACCACGGTGCGATAGGGCAGGCCCAGCCGGTCGAGGATGCCCTCCGCGCAGGCGGTCATGCGGTCGAGCTCGGCGCGGCTCGCGTCGGGATGGGTGATCGAGACCATCTCGACCTTCTCGAACTGGTGCTGGCGCAGCATTCCGGCGGTATCGCGCCCGGCCGATCCGGCCTCGGAGCGGAAGCACTGGGTATGGGCGACCATGCGGCGCGGCAGGCTTTCTTCCTCCACCGTCTCGCCATGCACGAGATTGGTGAGCGTCACCTCCGCCGTGGGCACCAGCCACCAGCCATTGGTGGTCTGATAGCTGTCCTCGCCGAACTTGGGCAATTGCCCCGTGCCCAGCATCATCTCGGGGCGCACGAGCACCGGCGTCCAGGTCTCGGTCAGCCCGTTCTCGGTCACATGGATGTCCAGCATGAACTGCGCCAGCGCCCGGTGCAGCCGCGCCACCGCGCCCGAGAGCACGACGAAGCGCGCGCCGGACAGCTTCGCACCGGCCTCGAAATCCATGCCTGGCCTCACGCCCGCGATCTCGTAATGCTCCCTGGGCGGGAAATCGAAGGCGCGCGGCGTGCCCCGGCGGCGCAACTCCACGTTGCCCGCCTCGTCCGTGCCGTCGGGAACATCCTCAAGCGGCAGGTTGGGCAGGCCCATGAGCCTGTCGGCGAGTTGCGCATCGAGATCGCGGGCCTCGGCCTGCATCGCCGCCACCTCGGCCTTCTTCTCCGCCACCAGCGCGCGCAGCCGCTCGAATTCGGCCGCGTCGCCGCGTCCCCTGGCGGCGCCCACCTCCTTGCTGGCGCGGTTCTGCTCGGCCTGCGCGCTCTCGGCGGCGTGGATGCGCGCGCGCCGCGCCTCGTCCAGCGCGAGGATCTCCTCCGAGACCGGGGCCAGCCCCCGCCGGGCCAGCGCGGCGTCGAAGGCGGCGGGATTGTCGCGGATCGCGCGGATGTCGTGCATGGGGTCGTCCTTGGCTCCGGTGAATCGTCACGCCGCGTGATAGACCAGATTCCGCATCATGGACAGGCCACCCGCCCGCCCCCTTTCTTCGCCTTGCAAAACCCCGGTCACACCCCTAGGTTCGCGCCAACGCGCGGGTCCGGTCCCGCAGCATCAAGAAGGACGCGACCCGATGGAAGCCTTTACGCAGTTCGTTCCCCTGATCCTGATCTTTGCCATCATGTATTTCCTGCTGATCCGTCCGCAGCAGAAGAAGGTGAAGGAGCACAAGGCCATGGTCGAGGCGCTGCGCCGCGGCGATCAGGTGATCACCCAGGGCGGGCTGATCGGCAAGGTCTCGAAGGTCAAGGACGAGAACGAGATCGAGGTGGAACTGGCCGAGGGCGTGAAGGTGCGCGTGGTGCGCCACACCATCGCGCAGGTCGTCTCCAGGACCGAGCCCGCCGAGGGCTGAGCGCCTCCACCCCCTCCGAAAGGGCGCGACCATGCTGCAAATCGAGCTGTGGAAACGTGTGACGATCTGGGCGATGGTGGCACTCGGGCTGCTGCTGGCGCTGCCGAACGCCTTCTACGAGCGTGTCGAACGGCACAATGACGCCGTGGCCCGGGTCGAGGCGGGGGCCGATCCCGCCGCGCTGGCCGCCGATCTCGCGCTCTGGCCGGACTGGATGCCGTCGGGCCTTGTCAATCTCGGGCTCGACCTGAGGGGCGGCGCGCATCTTCTGGCCGAGGTCAAGGTCGAGGAGGTCTATCGCACCCGGCTCGAGGGCATGTGGCCCGAGGTGCGCGACCTTCTGCGCGAGGAGCGCGACCGTGTCGGGCCGATCCGTCTCCAGCCCTCGCAGGGGCCGGAGCTTCGCGTTCGCCTTGTCGAACGCCCCGAGATGGCGGGCGAGGCGGCGGCGCTCGTGCGCGGCCTGTCGCGCCCCGTCACCACGCTCGCCGGGGCGGGGGCGAGCGATATCGACGTGAGCACCGAGGGTGCCGACATCATCGTGCGGCTGAGCGAGGCCGAGCAGCGCGCCACCGACGAGCGCACGCTGCGCCAGTCGCTCGAGATCATCCGCCGCCGGGTGGACGAGGTGGGCACGCGCGAGCCCACGATCATGCGCCAGGGCGCGAATCGCATCCTGATCCAGGTGCCGGGCATCGGCTCGGCGGCGGAGCTGAAGGAACTGATCGGCACCACCGCGCAACTGACCTTTCAGCCGGTGGTGAGCCGGACTGCCAGTCCCGACGACCCCCCCGGACCGGGCAACGAGATCCTGCCCGCGATGGACGAGCCGGGGGTCTATTACATCCTCGAGCGCGCGCCCGTCGTGACCGGCGAGGAGCTTGTCGATGCCCAGCCCGATTTCGACCAGAACGGGCGGCCCGCCGTCTCGTTCCGCTTCAACCCCACCGGCGCGCGCAAGTTCGGCGATTATACCGCGCAGAACATCGGCAACCCCTTTGCCATCGTGCTTGACGGCGAGGTGATCTCGGCCCCAGTCATCCAGAGCCATATCCCCGGCGGTTCGGGCATCATCACCGGCAATTTCACCGTCGAGGAAAGCACGCAGCTTGCCGTGCTCCTGCGCGCGGGGGCGCTGCCTGCGGGACTGGAATTCCTCGAAGAACGCACCATCGGGCCGGAGCTGGGGGCCGACAGCATCGCGGCGGGAAAGATCGCCTGCCTTGTCGCCTTTGCGCTGGTGCTGGTCTATATGGTGCTCAGCTACGGTATCTTTGGCATTTTTGCAAATATCGCGCTGGTCATCAATGTCGGGCTGATCTTCGGCCTGCTGAGCCTGGTGGGCGCGACGCTGACCTTGCCGGGGATCGCCGGAATCGTGCTGACCATCGGCATGGCGGTGGATGCCAACGTGCTTGTCTTCGAGCGAATCCGCGAGGAGATGAAGACCGCCAAGGGCGCGGCGCGCGCCATCGAGCTGGGCTACGAGAAGGCGATGAGCGCCATCGTGGACGCCAATATCACCACCTTCATCACTGCCCTCATCCTCTTTGCCATGGGTTCGGGACCGGTGCGCGGCTTTGCCATCACGCTCGGCCTGGGGATCCTGACCTCGGTCTTCACCGCGATCTTCGTCACCCGCCTGATCGCGGTGATCTGGTTCGAGCGCAAGCGGCCCAAGACGGTCTTGCAGGGCCGCGCGCTCAAGCTCGTGCCGGACGAGACCTCGTTCGACTTCTTCGGCCGCTGGAAGCTGTGGCTCGGGATCTCGGGGGTGATGATCCTCGTGGCGCTCGGCTCCTTCGCGGTGCAGGGGCTGAATTTCGGGATCGACTTCAAGGGCGGCACCACGATCCGGACGCAAAGCGCCGAGCCGGTGGACGTGGGTCAGTATCGCGCGGCCCTCGACGGGCTGGGACTGGGCGATGTGAGCATCGCCGAGGTGTTCGACCCGACCTTCGGTCCCGAGGAGAACGTGGCGATGATCCGCATCCAGGCCCAGGACGAGGCCGAGAGCGTGTCGCCGGAGGTGATCGCGCAGGTCGAGGCGGCCTTGCAGGCAGCGGTGCCGGATATCACCTTCACCTCGGTTGAAAGTGTCGGCCCCAAGGTCTCGGGCGAGCTGATCATGGCGGCGGTGATCGCGGTGGCGCTCGCCATCGGCGCGGTGCTCTTCTACATCTGGCTGCGCTTCGAGTGGCAGTTCGCCGTGGGCGCGGTCATCGCCCTTGTGCATGACGTGGCGCTGACGGTGGGCGTCTTCTCGGAACTGCAGATCCAGTTCGATCTGGCGATCATCGCCGCGCTTCTGACCATCGTCGGCTATTCGCTCAACGACACGGTGGTGGTCTTCGACCGCGTCCGCGAGAACCTACGCAAATACAAGCAGAAGTCGCTGCGCGAGGTGCTGAACCTGTCGATCAACGAGACGCTGAGCCGCACCACGATGACCTCCTTCACGACGCTTCTGGCGCTTCTGGCGCTCTATGTCCTGGGGGGTGACGTGATCCGGGGCTTCGTCTTCGCGATGATCTGGGGCGTTGTCGTGGGCACCTATTCGTCGATCTTCGTGGCCTCCACCATCCTCATGTGGCTGGGCGTCAAGCGCGACTGGTCGAAACCCGATGCCAATGCCGGGACGCAATTCGCCAACATAGATGCCTGAGGCGCTGGCGGGGGTTCTCGCCACGCCGGGGCTGGTCTGGCTGATCCTGACCATCTCGGTGGCGGGGATCGTGCGCGGCTTCACCGGCTTCGGCACGGCGCTCGTCTTCGTGCCGGTGGCGGGGATGTTCCTGCCGCCGCAGGTGGTGGTGGCGGTGATCACGCTTACCGGCATCGCCAGCACCTTGGCGCTGCTGCCGCGCGCCTGGGGGCAGGCGGACCGGGCCGAGGTGGCGCTGCTGGCGCTCGCGGCTCTGGTCACGGTGCCGCCGGGGCTCTGGCTCATGCGGGTACTCGATCCGGTCACGATCCGCTGGATCGTGGCGGCGGTCGCGGCGCTCACGCTCGGCGCGCTTGTCGCGGGCTGGCGCTATTCCGGACAGGTGGGCCACCCGATGCTCCTCGCCATCGGCGCGCTTGCCGGCGTGATCGGCGGGCTGACCGGGCTCACCGGGCCGGTGGTGATCCTCTTCTACCTTGCCGGGCAGGCCATGGCGCAGGTGGTGCGCGCCAATACCATCCTGTTTCTTGCCGCGCTCGACGTGGTGATCGTGGTCAACCTTCTGCTGCGCGGCGCGGTGGAGGGGGGGGTATTCCTGCTCGCGCTCACCCTTGCCGTGCCCTATTTCATCACCTCGCTGATCGGCCAGCGGCTGTTTGACCCGCGCCACCAGCGGTTATATCGTTGGGCGGCTCTTGGTGTCATCGCGCTTGCCGTTCTGAGCGGGCTGCCGCTCTGGAGCTGAGGAGGACCCCATGCGCATGACCGAAATCGCATTCGCAGGCGCCATGCCGGTCGAGAGCTACGGGCCCGGCTTCTTCCGCGTGGGCGGGCAGGTGATCGAGGGCGCGATGCTGGTGACGGCCGAGGCCGCGCGCGGCTGGGCCGGGCCCGGCGATGCCGCGCCGCTTCTGGCCCTGGCCGAGAGCGTGGACGTGATCCTCGTCGGCACCGGGGCCGAGATGGCGCATCTGCCGCCCGCCCTGCGCGCGGCGCTGGAAGAGGCCGGGATCGGGGTCGAGCCGATGAACACCCCGGCGGCCTGCCGCACCTATAACGTGCTGCTCTCCGAAGGCCGCCGCGTGGCGCTCGCCGCGCTGCCGGTCTGAGCTTTGGCGCTTTTCGCGGTCCGGGCTTTGAGCTAGGCAGGGCGCATGGTGCTGAGCGTGTCCGGTGCGAGCGTGGCGCGCGGGGGAATCCCCGTGCTGGAAGGGGTGAGCCTGCGGCTCTCGCCCGGCGAGGCGCTGGTGCTGCGCGGCCCGAACGGGATCGGCAAGACGACGCTTCTGCGCACGGTGGCAGGTTTGCAGCCGCCGCTCTCCGGAACGGTCGAGGCCGCGCCCGAAAGCCTTGTCTATGCCGCCCATGCCGACGGGATCAAGGCCACGCTGACCGTCGAGGAGAACCTGAAATTCTGGGCGCAGGTCTTTGGCACAAGGGATATTTCACCGGCGCTTGACGCCTTCTGCCTCGGCCCGCTCGCGGATCGTCCGGCGGGCGCGCTCTCGGCCGGGCAGAAGCGGCGGCTGGGGCTGGCGCGGCTGCTGGTGACGGGGCGCGCGGTCTGGCTTCTGGACGAGCCCACGGTCTCGCTCGACGCGGAGGCCGTGGCGATGTTCGCAAGCGCCGTGCGCGCGCACCTGGCCGCGGGAGGGGCCGCGCTTATCGCCACGCATATCGACCTTGGGCTCGCGGAGGCGCGGCTCCTCGATCTCTCGGCCTGTCGCGCCGCACCCCTGGCGGCGGACGATTTCGACGGGGCCTTCCTGTGATCGCGCTGCTCTCCCGCGACCTGCGGCTTGCCATGCGGGCGGGCGGGGGCTTCGGCCTGGGCCTTGCCTTCTTTCTCATCGTGGTGGTGCTGGTGCCCTTCGGCGTCGGACCGGAAAGCGGGCTGCTCGCGCGGATCGCGCCGGGCATCCTGTGGCTCGGCGCGCTTCTGGCCTGCCTGCTGTCGCTCGACCGCATCCTGGCGCTCGACTGGGAGGATGGCAGCCTTGACCTTCTGGCCACATCGCCCCTGCCGATGGAGGGGATCGTCAGCGTCAAGGCGCTGGCGCACTGGCTGACCACCGGGCTGCCGCTGGTCCTGGCCGCGCCTGTCTTCGGCATCCTTCTGAACCTGCCCGCGCCGGGTTTCGGCTGGCTGGTGGTCTCGCTCGCGCTCGGCACGCCCGCGCTCAGCGTGATCGGCACGTTCGGCGCGGCGCTGACCGTGGGGCTCAAGCGCGGCGGGCTGCTGCTGAGCCTCCTGGTGCTGCCGCTCTATGTGCCCACGCTCATCTTCGGGGCCGAGGTGGCGCGGCGCGGGGCCGAGGGCATGGCGCTCGGCACGCCGCTCGCGCTTCTGGCGGGCATCACCTGCGGCACGATCGCGCTTTTGCCTTTCGCCTCGGCTGCGGTATTGAAGGTGAACCTGAGATGACGGAGCGATCCCCGATGAACCTCAACGCCCTGTGGGAATATGCCAATCCGAAGAAATTCATCGAGACCACGGACCGCGTGCTGCCGGTCCTGGCCTGGGGCGCGGCGCTGATGCTGGTGGCGGGGCTGGTCTGGGGCTTCTTCTTCACCCCCGAGGATTACCGGCAGGGCTCGACGGTCAAGATCATCTACCTGCATGTGCCCTCGGCGCTGATGGCGATCAATGCCTGGCTGATGATGCTCGTGACCTCGCTCGTCTGGATCGTGCGCCGCCACCATGTGAGCGCGCTGGCCGCGCGCGCCGCCGCCCCCGTGGGCATGGTGATGACGCTGATCGCGCTGGCCACCGGCGCGCTCTGGGGGCAGCCGATGTGGGGCACCTGGTGGGCCTGGGACCCGCGGCTCACGAGCTTTCTGATCCTGTTCCTGTTCTACCTGGGCTATATCGCGCTCTGGGAGGCGATCGAGAATGACGACACGGCGGCAGACCTCACCTCGATCCTGTGCCTTGTCGGCTCGGTCTTCGCGCTGCTGAGCCGCTACGCGGTCAATTTCTGGAACCAGGGGCTGCATCAGGGGGCCTCGCTCAGCCTCGACAGGGAGGAGAACGTGGCCGATGTGTTCTGGTATCCGCTGCTCGTCTCGATCGCGGGCTTCGTGCTGCTTTTCGTCGCGCTTGTGCTCATGCGCACGCGCACCGAAATCAGGGCAAGACGGATGCGCGCGCTTCTGGCGCGAGAAAGGATGCAGGCGTGATCCCCGATCTGGGCAAATACGCGGTGCCGGTGCTGGCCTCCTACGGGGTGTCGCTCCTGCTGATCGCCGGGCTGGTCTGGGCGAGCCTGCGGCGCTCGGCCCGGGTGCGGCGCGCGCTCGAAGACGTCGAAGGCCGGAGGAAACGCGATGCTTAGACCGCTGATGCTGGCCCCGCTGCTGGTGTTCGGGGCCTTTGCCGCGCTGGCGCTGGTCGGCCTCTCGCGCGAGAACCCCAACGAGCTGCCCACGGCGCTGGCCGGGCAGCCCGCGCCCGCGGTGCAGGTGACGCCACTGGGCGACGGGCCGGTGCTGCGCGATGCCGATCTGCGCGGCGACGGCGTGAAGCTCGTGAACTACTGGGCAAGCTGGTGCGCGCCTTGCCGGGTGGAGCACCCCAACCTGACACGGCTTGCCGCCGAAGGGGTGACGATCCACGGCGTGAACTACAAGGACAAGCCCGCCAACGCGCTCGGCTTTCTCTCTGAACTGGGCAATCCCTATACGGCCATGGGCGCGGATGAGAGCGGGCGCATGGCGCTCGACTGGGGGGTTTACGGCGTGCCCGAAACCTATGTGATCGACGGTCAGGGCAAGATCGTGCTGCGCTTTGCCGGGCCGATCACCGAGCGGGTGCTGGAAAACACCATCCGCCCGGCGATCGAGGCGGCGCAGTAGCGCGCCCGCCCCGACCCCCTAGCGCGGCACCTCGCAATGCTGCGCCACGGGGGCGGGAAGCGGGCAGGACGCCTGCTCCACATCCGCCGCGCCGATCACCGCCATGGCAATCAGGAACCCGGCCTGTATCAGGATGAGACTCGTGCGCATTTTCGCGTCCTTTCTTGCTCTTGTTCCGTCAAGATGGGCCATCGTCAGCGCCGGAGAAGAGGCCGCGCGCACACGATCCCGAAACCTGCGGGTGATCGGCGAAAAAATGTGCAAATCCCGGCCGTGCTGGCGAAAATCCGCACAGGATGCGCAGGCGGCACATGCGGCAGACCGATAATCTTCATGCCGATAATTCAGTCACAGTCCCCGCAAATCGCTGCTACAGGTCGGTCGCGGTTCGGGCAGCGTCGCAATTCGGAAAGTGGGGCTGCGACAAATTGGCGAAAGCTGCGCGACAGCAACCGCGCGCGCGCATGAATTCGGGGATTTCGGACATGTCCGACCAAGAAGACGACATCATCCTTTCGGAACTCGACGACGAGGAACTCGTCCAGCAGATGTTCGACGACCTATATGACGGTCTCAAGGAAGAGATCGAGGAGGGGGTGAACATTCTTCTGGAGCGCGGATGGGAGCCCTACAGGATCCTCACCGAGGCGCTCGTGGGCGGCATGACCATCGTCGGCAAGGATTTCCGAGACGGCATCCTCTTCGTCCCCGAGGTGCTGCTCGCCGCCAACGCGATGAAGGGCGGCATGGCCATCCTCAAGCCGCTGCTGGCCGAGACCGGCGCGCCGCGCGTCGGCAAGATGGTGATCGGCACGGTCAAGGGCGACATCCACGACATCGGCAAGAACCTCGTCGGCATGATGATGGAAGGTGCGGGCTTCGAGGTGGTGGACCTCGGGATCAACAACCCCGTCGAGAATTACCTCGAGGCGCTGGAAACCGAAGCCCCCGACATCCTGGGCATGTCGGCCCTTTTGACCACCACCATGCCCTACATGAAGGTGGTGATCGACACGCTGGTGGAACAGGGCAAGCGCGACGACTATATCGTGCTGGTGGGTGGTGCGCCGCTCAACGAGGAGTTCGGGCGCGCCATCGGCGCGGACGCCTATTGCCGAGATGCCGCCGTGGCGGTCGAGACGGCCAAGAGCTTCATGGCGCGCAAGCACAACAAGCTCGCGGCGGGTTGAGCGACGCGGGCCGTTCGCCTGCGCGGAGGATACCATGCAGCGCCCAAGCGACGGCGACCTGACCGAGACCGGGCTGGACCCGGCCGGGCAGGGGCGCATCCTGCTCATCGCCTGCGGGGCGCTGGCGCATGAGATCCTTGCGCTCAAGCGGGTCAACGGCTGGGATCACATGGATCTGACCTGCCTGCCCGCCAAGCTGCACCTTTATCCCGAACGGATCACCGAAGAGGTGGAAAAGGCCGTGGCGGCACACCGTGGTGCCTATGAGCGCATCTTCGTGGTCTATGCCGATTGCGGCACCGGCGGGCAGCTTCAGGCGAAATGCGCCGAACTTGGGGTGGAGATGGTCGCAGGTCCGCATTGCTATGCCTTCTTCGAGGGGCTGGACCGCTTTGCCGCCCATGAGGAGGAGATCACCGCCTTCTACCTCACCGATTTCCTTGTGCGGCAATTCGATGCCTTCGTGTGGAAGCCGATGGGTCTCGACCGTCACCCGGAACTGCGCGACACGATCTTCGGGAACTACACCAAGCTGGTCTATCAGGCACAGACCGACGACCCCGCCCTGCGCGCCAGGGCCGAGGAGTGCGCGCGCCGTCTGGGGCTTGCCTACGAATACCGCTTCACCGGCTATGGCGATCTGGAGACCGCGCTTTCGGCGCAGGCCAGGCGATAACGGTCGGCCCGCGTCTTTCGCGTGGCCCCGATCCCGTTCAGCGCAACTGCGCCACCGCCTCGATCGTGCCGAAATCGGGATATTGCAGCAGCACCGCCACCGGCGCGTCCGCGGGCCAGGGCACCGCCAGGTCGAGAGGCGCGCGCGTGTCCCATTCGGCGATCTCGACCAGCTCGGTCACGATGTTGACATAGGTGATCTTGCGCCCCTCGTTCTCGCCCCGGGCAATCTCGACCGTTTCCTCGGGCAGGTAACGGGCAAGCTGGACCATCAGCGGCATGTCGCGCGGGGTCTCGGCGCGGGCCGAGAGACGCAGCTTGCCGCCATCGCGCGTCACCTCGACCGCAAGGCCGTTCGCCCCGTCAGCCTTGTGCCTGTCGATCAGCGCGGAGATGTCGCGGAACCGCGTGCCCACCACATGATCGGCCCCGTTGATGACCATCTGCGGCGTGTAGACCATCTTGCGTTCCCCCGCCGCGGCATAGCCGCGTTGACGGGCGGTGTTCTCCGGGCTGGCGAAGGTATCCTTCCAGCCCATGTAATCCCAGTAATCCACATGCAGCGAGAGCGCGAGCACATCGTCACGCGCGGCAAGCGAGCGCAGAAACTCGTCCGCGGGCGGGCAGGAGGGGCAGCCCTGCGAGGTGAAGAGCTCCACCACCACGCGCCGTTCGGCCGCCCGCGCCGCACCGGCAAGCAGCACGCTTGCGGCAAGCAGGCTGGCAAGAACATGTCGCATGCGCGGGTGATCCTGGGATGTTGGCCGGATGCTCTGACCCTTCGAACCTAGATCGGGCCGTCTGCAATGCCAAGTCAAGCTGTCGTGAGAGCGGGCGGGCGCGCTGAAACACGGATCAAATTGTGTGCAACAGTATACAAAAGCGCCGCACACCTCTTGATCGGGCGCGGAATATCGGTCAGAAGCGGGGCGAACGTCATCCAGACCTGACCATGAAAGGACGGCACCCCATGCCTATCACAGTCGGCCAAGACAGCGCGAAGACCCGCAAGACCCTCACCGTCGGCGGCCAGTCCGTCGCCTATTACTCGATCGGGGCCGCCGAGGCCGCGGGGCTGGGCGATTTCTCGCGCCTGCCCGCCGCGCTCAAGGTGGTGCTGGAGAACATGCTGCGCTTCGAGGATGGCAAGACCGTCACCCTCGACGACATCCGGGCGTTTTCCGACTGGGCCGCGAATGGCGGCCGCGCCAATCGGGAGCTCGCCTATCGTCCCGCCCGCGTCCTGATGCAGGATTTCACCGGGGTTCCGGCGGTGGTGGACCTGGCCGCGATGCGCGACGGGATCGTGGCACTTGGCGGCGACGCGCAGCAGATCAACCCCTTGAACCCCGTCGATCTGGTGATCGACCATTCGGTGATGATCGACGAGTTCGGCAATCCGCGCGCCTTCCAGGTGAACGTGGACCGCGAATACGAGCGCAACATGGAACGCTACCAGTTCCTCAAATGGGGGCAGGGCGCGTTCAACAATTTCCGCGTGGTGCCGCCGGGCACCGGCATCTGCCACCAGGTCAATCTCGAATACCTCGCCCAGACCGTCTGGACCGATACCGACCAGCATGGCGAGACGGTGGCCTATCCCGACACATTGGTTGGCACCGACAGCCACACCACCATGATCAACGGCATGGCCGTGCTCGGCTGGGGCGTGGGCGGGATCGAGGCGGAGGCCGCGATGCTGGGCCAGCCCATCTCCATGCTGATCCCCGAGGTGGTGGGGTTCGAGCTTACCGGCGCGATGGTCGAGGGCACCACCGGCACGGATCTCGTTCTCAAGGTCGTGGAAATGCTGCGCAAGAAGGGCGTGGTGGGCAAGTTCGTCGAATTCTACGGCGGGGGGCTCGATCACCTGCCGCTGGCCGACCGCGCCACCATCGCCAACATGGCCCCCGAATACGGCGCGACCTGCGGCTTCTTCCCGGTCGATGACGAGACGCTGCGCTATCTGCGCCAGACCGGGCGGGCCGAGGAGCGCATCGCCCTGGTCGAGGCCTATGCCAAGGAAAACGGCTTCTGGCGCAGCGCCGATTACGCGCCGGTCTATACCGACACGCTCAGCCTCGACATGGGCACCATCGTGCCCGCGATCTCCGGCCCCAAGCGCCCGCAGGATTACGTCGCCCTCGATCAGGCCGCGTCGAAATTCTTCGAGGTCGTGTCGGAGTATCGCGGCGAGGATGAAGGCGCCCAGGCCAACGACATGGCCGCCGAGGGCCCGGCCCCCGATGCCGCGCGCGACCCGCGCAAATCGGTCACGGTCAAGGGCGAGGACTATGAACTCCGCGACGGCTCGGTGGTGATCGCCTCGATCACCTCCTGCACCAACACCTCCAACCCCTACGTGATGATCGGCGCGGGCCTTGTCGCCCGCAAGGCGCGCGCGCTGGGGCTGACCCGCAAGCCCTGGGTCAAGACCTCGCTCGCCCCCGGCTCTCAGGTCGTGTCGCATTACCTCGAGGCCGCCGGCCTGCAAGAGGATCTTGACGCCATCGGCTTCAACCTCGTGGGCTATGGCTGCACCACCTGCATCGGCAACTCCGGGCCGCTGCAAAAGGAGATCTCCGAGGCGATCGCCGAGGGCGACCTGATCGCCACCTCGGTGCTCTCGGGCAACCGCAACTTCGAGGGGCGCATCAGCCCGGACGTGCGCGCCAACTACCTGGCCAGCCCGCCGCTCGTGGTGGCCTATGCGCTCGCCGGGGACATGAACATCGACATCAGCCGCGATCCGCTCGGCCATGACAAGAACGGCAACCCCGTCTACCTCAAGGATATCTGGCCCACACAGGCCGAGATCGCCGAACTGGTGGAACGGACCGTCACGCGCGAGGCGTTCCAGTCGAAATATGCAGATGTCTTCAAGGGCGACGAGAAATGGCAGGCGGTCGAGACCTCGGAGGGCGAGACCTATGACTGGCCCGCGCAATCGACCTATGTGCAGAACCCGCCCTATTTCCGGGGCATGTCCAAGGACCCCGGCACCATCTCCGATATCGAGGGCGCGCGCATCCTCGCCCTTCTGGGCGACATGGTGACGACCGACCACATCAGCCCGGCAGGCTCCTTCAAGGAGACGACGCCCGCCGGGAAATACCTCATCGAGCGGCAGGTGCCGGTGCGCGAGTTCAACTCCTACGGCTCGCGCCGCGGCAATCACGAGGTGATGATGCGTGGCACCTTCGCCAATATCCGCATCCGCAACGAGATGCTCGACGGGGTCGAGGGCGGCTATACGCTCGGGCCTGACGGGCAGCAGAGCTCGATCTTCGATGCGGCCATGGCCTGGCAGGAGAAGGGCGTGCCGCTTGTGGTGGTGGCCGGGGTCGAATACGGCGCGGGGTCCTCGCGGGACTGGGCGGCCAAGGGCACGGCGCTTCTGGGGGTCAAGGCGGTGATCGCCGAGAGCTTCGAGCGCATCCACCGCTCCAACCTCGTGGGCATGGGCGTGATCCCGTTCGAGTTCACCGGCGGGCAGACCCGCAAGACGCTCGGGCTCACGGGCGAGGAGAGCTTCACCATCCGCGGCCTTGCCGGCGTGACGCCCTTGCAGGACGTGGCCTGCACCCTCACCCGCGCCGACGGCACGAGCGAGGAGATCACCCTCAAGTGCCGGATCGATACGGCGATCGAGAAGGAATATGTCGAGCATGGCGGCGTGCTGCACTATGTGCTGCGCAACCTTGCCCGCGCCGCATGAGCCGATGAGATCCTATGGGCCGGGGCGCGCACCCGGCCCCGCCGCAGCCCGTCATCCTCCGGCCAGGCCGGAGGATCACGCTCAGGCGGCGCTCGCCACCTCGAGACCGTCGAGATAGAGGATATGCGGGCCGTCGAAATCGAGTTGCCAGAGATCGATCGTGGCCAGTCCGGCCTGCGTCACATACGCCCCATCCACGAGCCGCAGGGCGGGCACCATCGCCTGATCCGCCCCGAAGAGCGCCCGCGCGCGCCAGTCACGCACGAGGACCCGCTGGCCCGCGGGCAGGATGACGTCGCGCTCGGGCCGGGTATGCCCGAGCGAGCCTGCACGGATGCGCACCCGCGCCACCCGCGCCCGCCGCCGCGCGATGCCGCGCAGCACCGCCATGCCCGCATCGCGCGTCACGATCCGGTCCCCGGTGCGCAGCGCCTCGATCCGCCGCTCGCCATCGAGTGTCAGAATGATCCCGCCGGTCCACAGACCAGCTTCCTGCAACGGGTCAAGTACGGCGATTCCGCCGTGCTGCCGCCCGACCGTATCCGGTTTCATGGCGTATCTCGCTCTGTGACTGCCTCAGTTTTGATCCAGAATATGGCAAGATCCGGTTAATGTCGCGCCCTTTTTTCGGCAGCCGGGCCGGGCGCGCACGCGATTCGCTCTCGCCTCCGCCGCGCCGCTTTGCTAGAGACGGATCGGCCCGCCCCGTGCGGGCCATGCGGGTGTGGCGAAACCGGTAGACGCACCAGATTTAGGTTCTGGCGGAGCAATCCGTGGGGGTTCAAGTCCCTCCACCCGCACCACATTGAATTAAAACGATAAATCACGATTTCTGCGCTCAGGTGTTTAGGCGGATTTTCTCCTACTGCTACGATTCTGTTACAGTGGGATAGCTGGTTGTAGCAGCGGTGTAGCAGGCGGCGACTTCGGGTCGGGCGCGTCGCCGTCGATGTGTAAGCCCGCGTTAGCGGGGGCAGTACCGACGTGGTACGCCATCTGATCGGCATTGCCATTCTCTCGCACCTCGACTTACAATCCTTGTGGACGGTTCGGGGGCGCGATGAAACACCAGATGACAGGAAACGCCGGGTTGTTTCATATCGCGTGGGAGCTGACCCGGCGCGGCTGGAACGTCATGCCCACGGTGCGAAACGCACGGGGTGCCGACTTGTACGCCGCCCCGGTTGATGACGAAGAGGCAGTCATCCCCATCCAGTCGAAGGCGCTGTCCAAGCGCGCGGCGGTGCCACTGGGTACCGATCTTGATCGGCTTCGGTCTCGGTGGTGGATCATCACACTAGGCGCGAATAGCGATGATCCGGTTTGTTTTGTTCTCACGCTTGACGAAGTTAAGGCGCTCGCGACGCAAGATAAGGGCGGTGCGCGCGCGTATTGGCTTGAAGCGAAGCACTACGATGTGCCCGAGTTTCGCGAGGCGTGGCATCGGTTAGCATAGTCGTATCCGCTACACGCACTGCCCCGCCCAGTCGGCGGGGGTTTGTCTTTCTGGTGCCCCGCGTTAGCGGGGAAGCTCTCCGGCCACCTTGTCCGGTGACGGGCAAGCGGACCGTCGTCGGGACGGTTCTAGGCCATTTCCCGGGCAGTCCTGCCCCATTCCGAATCAGAAATCCAACCGTTTTTGCCGATTCGTTGACTCGGGCTTCAATATCGAGTAGTAAAAGTCAAGTAAGAAATTAAGGGAATACAAGATTTCCCGGCGAAACGGATATAACATGCTGATATCAGTGAAAAATTACATGGAGGCGACCGGGGTAGTACCTGAGACCGCTGGACGGCGGCTAAAAGGTCGGCTCTACTACCCCGGGGCAAACGGTACGCGCCTCTACGGCGTCGCGGCGGCTCTTCCTACTCTTTGGACCCGTGAGGAAGCTAAAGGGCCCGCAGAGACGCTTGTGGGGCTGGCCAAGGGAAGATCGTAAGAAACCGGATCAGAGCAACGCCGATGCCGGTGGTATCCACCGCCGCGAGTCGCCGCGCCGCCGCACCGTCTGCGAAGAACTCGGGTCGGCAGGCGCGCGCGCCGGGCACCGCGGCCCAGCGGAACCTCATGGCCGCAGCGCGCAGTTGCCATCGAGCCCGGCCTGGTCGATGCGGTCCGTCTGCCATTCCGGCAGCCCGCCGATATTGGTCTGCTGGGTTTCGGCATAAAGGCTCAGCATCAGCCGCTCGGCCGTGTAATCCCCGGTCAGGCGAAACGTCTCGCCGCCCGTGGGCAGGCCTGGATTGGCAAGGCTGAAATGGAACTGCTCGATCCGCTCGTAGCCCAGGCCCATCGTCAGGCTGCGCCCGCTCTCCGGTGCCGGCACGTAAAAGACGATCCCGCCAGCAGCGCCTCGGCACTTGTGGAGGCAAAGTCGCCACCATCCCCGTCCTCCTTCCGGTCGGTGCGCCCGAACGCGAGATCATAGCGCAGCCGACCCCGCCGCGCGGGCCGTCGGGCGCCACCGAAATCCCGTCGCCCGCGCCGCGTCACGTCGGAGAACAGGGCGCGGTCGCGGCTGAGCGTCTGCGTCCCGATCCGCCCCGCCAGATCGATGGTATCGCCGCGCCGCTGGAGGCGCACGAAATTGTCGCCGATATCGACCGGGTTCCCGTCGATCTGCTCCGTCTCCGCGCTGGTGGCGAGGTAGCTCGCACCGGCCTCGTGCAGCGCGTTGGTCGAGCTTGTCCAGCCCGCTTGGCCGGCCGATGTGGCAAAGCCGTATCGTGCCAGCACCACCGGCCCGTCGCCATCCCGGAGATAGACCACGATCTCGTGTTCGCTGCCCTCGAACGGCAGGGACGGGTCGAGAACGGGCTGACCCTCCGACACCGTGGCGAACTCTGTGACATCGACGGCGTCGATCTCGATCCAGACCTCGCCATCGATGGTGCTGACATCGAGCGGAAGAACGATCGGCTGCCCCGGCATCGTTGCGTGTGTCCGGCCGCTTCGGGCGCGGATCGTCCGTTCCTCGGCATGGTCATCCCGTGGCGCAAGAGACGCATCGCGTCAGCCCCGGATCGAGCGCCAGCCGGGCTTCGGTGATCGCCTCGCCACAGCTCTCGCAATCGCCGAATTCCCCGTTGTCGAGCCGCGCAAGCGCCGCAAGGAGCCGCCGCCGCTCGATTTCGCGGCGCGCATGGGTGGCCCGCGCCATCGCCTGGGACTGCAACGCATCCTGTCGGCTCAGCCGCCCGATGGCCTGCTGATCCAGTTCCACCGTGGCCTGTCCCGCGCGGCCGCGCGCGTCTTCCTCGTCGATCTCGGCGAGCCGTGCGAGGATGCGCGCGCGAAAGGCGGTTTGCGTTGCGTCGTCCATCGCCCTATGTCCTCCGTGCCGGAGCGGATTTTCTCCGAAAGACGCCTCTGGTATAGTGAAGGCCCGAGAAGGAGACCAGCCCGTGCCCAACATCAAGACGAAACTGGCCGAATTCGATCCCGTCTGGGTCCAGATCGCGCAGGAAGCGCGCGCGGCAATCACCGACGAGCCGCTTCTGGGCGGGCTCATCCATTCCAGCGTGCTCCACCATGGCAGCTTCGAATCGGCGCTGGCCTACAGGCTTTCCTTCAAGCTGGCCTCGACCGAGATGCCCGAGCAAATCCTGCGCGAGATCTGCGACAAGGCGCTGGCGGCCGACAGCTGCATCGGCATCGCGGCGCGCGCCGATATCGTCGCCGTGCGGGACCGTGACCCGGCCTGCGACCGCTTCCTGCTGCCGCTTCTCTTCTTCAAGGGCTACCAGGCGGTCCAGTGCCACCGAATCGCCCACTGGCTCTGGCGCGAAGGGCGGCGCGACCTGGCGCGGTTCTTCCAGATGCGGTCCTCCGAGGTGTTCGGCGTGGACATCCACCCCGCGGCCCGGATCGGCAAGGGGATCATGATCGACCACGCCCATTCCATCGTCATCGGAGAAACGGCGGTGGTGGGCGACAATGTCTCGATGCTCCATTCGGTGACGCTCGGCGGGACCGGCAAGGAGGAAGAGGACCGCCATCCCAAGATCGGCGACGGCGTGCTCATCGGGGCCGGGGCCAAGGTGCTGGGCAATATCCGCGTGGGCCGCTGCTCGCGCATCGCCGCCGGGTCGGTGGTCTTGCAGGAGGTGCCGCCCTGCAAGACGGTGGCCGGCGTGCCCGCCCGCATCGTCGGCGAGGCGGGCTGCGAACAGCCGGCGGTCAAGATGGATCAGCTTCTTGGCGTGCGCGGCAGCGAGGAAAGCTGACCGCGCATGGCATCGCTCTGGCCCTGGGTTGCGCCGGTCCTGCTCCTTGGCCTTTCCAACGTCTTCATGACCGTCGCGTGGTATGGGCACCTGAAGTTTCCCCATGCCACGCTCTGGGTTGTGGTGCTGGCAAGCTGGGGGATCGCCCTTTTCGAATACATGCTTGCGGTGCCCGCAAACCGCATCGGGCACCGCGTCTATTCGGCGGCGGAGCTGAAGACCATTCAGGAGGTGATCACCCTCATGGTGTTCGCCGGTTTCTCGGTTGTCTGGCTGAAGGAGCCACTGACGGTCAATCACCTGGTGGGCTTTGTTCTGATCGCGACGGGGGCTTTCGTGATCTTTCGCGCACCGTTCTGAGAGGGGGCGCGGTTGCGCCCCCCCCCCGGCGCACGGCTTTCAGGCCAGCATCACCATCGGATTCTCGAGGTTATCCACGATCTGCTGCAAGAGTTCCGCCCCGAGCGCGCCGTCGATCACCCGGTGATCGACCGAGAGCGTCACCGACATGACCGTTGCAACGGTCAGTTCGCCATCGGCACCCACCACGGGCTTCTTCAGCCCCGCGCCGACGGCGAGGATCGCGCCATGCGGCGGGTTGATCACGGCATCGAAATTCTCGATCCCGAACATGCCCAGGTTGGAGATGGCGAAGGTGCCGCCCTGGTATTCGTGCGGCGCAAGCTTGCGGTCGCGGGCGCGCTTGGCGAGGTCCTTCATCTCCGCACTGAGCGCCGAGAGGGATTTCATCTCGGCATCCTTGAGGACCGGGGTGAAGAGCCCGCCCTCGATGGCGACGGCCACGGCCACGTCCGAGGGTTTGAGCTTGAGCACCCTGTCGCCCGCCCAGACGGCATTGGCGTCCGGCACGGCCTGAAGCGCGAGCGCACAGGCCTTGATGATGAAGTCGTTGACCGAGAGCTTGACGCCGCGCGGCGCCAGCTGCCGGTTCAGCTCGGCACGGAACTTCATCAGCGCGTCGAGACGGATCTCGCGGCGCAGGTAGAAATGCGGGACGGTCTGCTTGGCCTCGGTCAGGCGCGCGGCGATGGTCCTGCGCATCCCGTCGAGCTTGACTTCCTCGAACTCGCGGCCCTCGTACATCGCCATGACGGCATCCGATGAGGGACCCGAGGCCGGGGCAGGGGCCTTGTCCGCAGGTTTGGCGGCCTCCTT
>MDTD01201034.1_pt1 | contig 27266 bp, 27 predicted proteins | sample 811221 | NCBI WGS metagenome assembly MDTD01 (sample SAMN05326646, study PRJNA326480) | marine metagenome | isolation source: seawater | place: Pacific Ocean: South West | collected 2011 | reverse complement strand
TGGTAATATGTGACCGGTAGCCCTAATTTCGTTATTAAATTTTAATTCTTTCCGAAGCTTCTTTACAAATGTAAATGGACGCCCATCCTTGAAAGTCTTAAAATTTATTTGAATTAAACAAAGTGCTCTTAAATCTTGTTTGCTAATATCAAATATCTCATCAGAAAATATTTCAATTCCAATAATTAATTTTTTTTTTATGATTTGATCTTTTAATAAAATCCAATTTTTTTTGTCTATAATCGAATAGTTTTTAATTTCAGAAATACCAATATCATCGCCCGATATTTTTAAATATTTATTTGTTTTTACATTTTCTCTTTCAAGTATTATCATATAGGTCTTTTTTAAAAGTCTCTATACCGACTCTTCTAAAAACTTTCAAAAAATCTTCATCTTTTTGCCTATTTTTTCTGTAAGTTTCTAGTATTTTTTCTAAAGCCTGCATTAAATTTTTTTCAGAAAAAGATGGTCCAACTATTTGACCAATTGTAGCATCAAATTTTGCAGACCCACCCAATGTTATTTGATAAGACTCTTCACCTTTTCTGTCTAGACCTAAAATTCCAATGTTACCAACGTGATGATGTCCACATGCATTTATACAGCCAGAAACTTTTATTTTGAGATCACCAATTTCTTTTTGATGATTATAATTCTTAAAGTGAGTACTTATTTTTTGAGAAATTGGTATTGACCTAGCAGTTGCTAATGAACAATAATCCATTCCAGGACAACAAATTGTGTCCGTTATTAGGCCTATATTTGGAGTTGAAAGATTTATCTTATTTAACATTTTCCACAACATAAATAGATCAGACTTTTTAACATGCGGTAAGACTAAATTTTGTTCATGCGTCACTCTTATTTGTCCTGAAGAAAATTTATCAGAGAGATTAGCTAATTCCTGCATTTGAGATGCATCGCAATCTCCTGGTGGTTTTCCAAAAGGTTTCAGTGAAATAACAACAATTGCATATCCTTTGCATTTATGTTCAAAAATGTTTTGTGAAATCCATTCATTATATTTTTTACTTTTATGAGAAGGAATCTTTCTTTCTTCAGGTAATAACTCTGGTAATATAAAAAAGCTAAAAATTTCTTTAATATCTTTATCTGATAATACTAATTTTTGATTGGCGAATTTTAAAAAGTTTTTTTCAACCATATCTTTAAATTTGTCAGCACCTAATTCGTTAACGAGTATTTTTATCCTAGCTTTATAAATATTATCTCTCCTCCCAAGTTCATTATAAGTACTAAGAATTGCTTCTAAATAATTTAATAAATCTTTTTTAGGCAAAAAGTCTCTTATTTTTTTTGCAATATATGGACTTCTCCCTTGGCCTCCACCTACATAAACTTCAAAGCCAACTTCCTTTTTCCTTTCAACAAGCTTTAAACCGATATCATGCACTTTAATAGCTGCTCTATCATTTTCACAACCAGTAACTGCAATTTTAAACTTTCTTGGAAGGAACGAAAACTCGGGGTGAAATGTAGACCATTTTCTAATAATTTCGCACCAGGGTCTTGGATCTTCAACTTCATCTTTTACTATTCCCGCAAAATGATCTGCTGAAGTATTTCTAATACAATTACCCGATGTCTGAATTGCATGCATTTCAACATCAGCTAATTCTGATAAGATTTCTGGAACATCTAGAAGTTTCGGCCAATTAAATTGTATATTTTGTCTTGTTGTAAAATGTCCATACCCTTTGTCATATTTTGTAGCTATAGAAGCAAGTTTTCTCAATTGAGTAGAAGACAATTCACCATATGGTATTGCCACTCTTAACATATATGCATGCAATTGAAGATACAAACCATTCATAAGTCTGAGAGGTTTAAATTCTTCTTCAGATAACTTTCCTTTAATTCTTCTTTCTATTTGAATTTTGAATTGTTTAACCCTTGTATTAACAATCTTTTTGTCTTTATCTGAGTATTTGTACATTATTCTAAATTGAAGGTTAAACCCTTGTCCCTAATTTTATCTCTAAGTTTTCTAATATTTCCTAATTCATCAAGTTCAACGAAAGCTGGAGATACAATTAAACATTTGCCTTCGTCAATTTTAGAGATTTTTTCATAGTTTTCCAGTTGATCTTTCTGTATTTTAAGAGCATTTTTTGAGCACTCAGACCAACCTTCTTTTGAATAAAAGACAACTTTACCAGATAATAGATCGTTGGCAGAAAGTATAAAAAAATCTCCTTCAAGCTTTTTTGCCATAATAAAAAATATTAAGTGTAAGTAGAAAATAAAGTATTTTAGTAATAATACAAGAAAAAAAAGCAATATTAAATATTATACATTAAATGTTTGTATAATTTAATTTTTTTAAGCTTGATAATCATTTTAAAAATAATAACTTAAAAAACATCATGAATGAAAGCAATTTGAAACAATGGCCCTTTATTGAAGCAAAAAAACTTTTAAAAAGATTGAAGAATCAGAGTAAAAAAGAAATTATATTTCAAACGGGATATGGTCCATCTGGTCTTCCTCACATTGGCACTTTTGGTGAGGTTCTAAGAACATCAATGGTTATTAAAGCATTTAAACATTTATCATCTTTGCCAACAAAGCTTTATGTTTTTTCTGATGACATGGATGGATTAAGGAAAGTTCCAAAAAATGTTCCAAATAAAGACATGATTGAAAAAAATTTAGAAAAACCGTTGTCAGATATTCCAGATCCTTTTAATAAGTTTAAAAGTTTTGCAGAACATAATAACAATAAATTAAAAGAGTTTTTAAATGAATTTGAGTTTAAATTTGAGTTTAAATCTGCAACTGATTTGTATAAAAATGGACTGTTTAATAATGGTTTAGAATTAATTTTTGAAAATTATGATAAAATTATGGATATTATCCTTCCAACACTGAGAAAAGAAAGAAGATTAACCTATTCACCATTTCTTCCTATCTGTAGAACAACGGGTAAAGTTCTTCAAGTTAAAGCTAAAGAATTAAATAAAAAAACAAAGAAAATTATTATAGATAACCCATTCACGAATAAAGAGGAAGATTATTCTATTTTTAATGGTGATTGCAAATTACAATGGAAGGTTGATTGGGGAATGAGATGGAAAATTCTTGAAGTAGACTATGAGATGAATGGTAAAGATCTAATAGAATCTTTTTCATTGTCAAGCAAGATTAACAAAGTTATTGGTGGAGCCCCCCCATGTAATTTAACTTATGAACATTTTTTAGATGAAAAGGGCGAAAAAATATCTAAATCAATTGGAAATGGCATTTCTGTCGAAAATTGGCTCGAATTTTCACCAAGAGAAAGTCTTGAACTTTTTATGTTTCAAAATCCTAATAGAGCAAAAAGGCTTTACTTTGATATTATACCAAAAACTACAGATGAGTTTTTAAAATTTAAAATAAACTATAAAAAACTTGAGAATATTGAAAAGTTAAACAGCCCTATGTGGTTTATAAATTTCAATCACGATGAGGAAGTACCTGAGAAGATATCATTCAATATGATTTTAAATCTAGCCAGTGTCTGTAATGCAGAGAGTTGTGATATTTTGTGGGGTTTTATTGAGAACTACTATCCAAAAGTTGACAAAAGAAAAAATTTAAGTCTGCAAAGACTTTTAGAATTTGGGGTACAATATTACAAAAAATTTGTACTCCCACAAAAAAAATATAGGTCTCCAACAGAAATAGAGAAGAAAGGTTTTAAAGAATTAATAATTTTTTTAGATAGCCTGTCAGAGAATGCTGAAGCCGAGGATATTCAAACAAAGATTTATGATATAGGCATGACATTAAAATATGAAAATTTAAAAGATTGGTTTTCAGCTTTTTATGAAGTCATTCTTGGCCAAAATCAGGGACCAAGACTTGGATCTTTCATCAAATTTTATGGAATAACAGAAACAAGTAAATTATTAGAGAGTAAATTAAAAGAATGATTACAAAATTAATATATAAAATATTTACTCATGAGGAATGGAAAAATTTCCAAAGGAAAAATTTTTTTTTTAATAGTTTAGATGCCGAATCTGGTTTTGTGCATTTGTCTACAAAAAAACAAGTTGAAGGTACAATAAAAAAATATTTTTTTGATCAAAGTATATTGGTTTTGGTTAGTTTCAAACTTGCAGATTTAAAAAAAAATCTTAAATGGGAAATTTCAAGAGATGGAAATTTATTTCCGCACTTTTATGGTACGTTAGATATAAAAAAAGTTTATAATTTCAAAATAATTAGACAATCATTATGATCTTTAATTTCTTATCTAATAACAGTAATTTTTTATCTCCTGAATTTTTACATCAAATTTTTATTAATTCACTAAAATTGAATTTTTTTAAAAAAATAAAAAGATTTGGTAATCTAGAGTTTAATTTATTGAAAAAAAAATTCTATAATCCTCTTGGCCTTGCAGCTGGTTTTGATAAAAATGCTGAGGCGATTGAAGGAGAATTTAATTTAGGGTTTGGATTTGTTGAACTTGGAACTGTTACACCAATGCCTCAAAAAGGAAACCCAAAGCCAAGAGTTTTTAAAATTCCTGAATACGAGGCTGTAATTCAAAGGTTGGGTTTTAATAATCATGGATTAGAGAGGTTTTTAGACAATATAAAAAAATATAGATTTAATAATAAGGACAATATTATTGGTGCTAATATAGGAAAAAACAGGAATACTTCCAACATAAATAATGATTACAAAATTCTTTTTGAATCAATTTCTCCCTTTGTGGATTATATTACTATAAATATTTCATCGCCAAATACGGAAGGACTTAGAGATCTTCAAAAAAAAGGAAATATTGAAAGTTTATTAGAAACAATCACAAAATGTAATAAAAAAAAACTACCTACATTCATAAAAATTTCTCCAGATATTGATGATAATGATCTAAAGAATATTTGCAAAATTTGTATTAAAGAAAATTCTATTTCTGGTTTAGTTATTTCCAATACTACAATTTCAAGAGAATCGCTTTATTCAAAACAAATAAGAAATTCATGGAAAATTGATGAAAAAGGTGGTCTTTCTGGACCACCTGTAAAAAATCTTTCTAATATGATTATTGAGAAGGTTTTTAAATTAACACAAGGTAAAATCTTAATAATTGGGGTTGGAGGTATTTCAACTGGCAAAGATGCATATGAAAAAATCTCTTTAGGATGTAATCTTGTTCAAATCTATACCTCATTAATTTATAGAGGACCTGGAGTCGTATCAAATATTCTATCTGAATTAAGTTTTCTAATAAAAAAGAATGGGTATTCAAATGTTACACAACTAGTTGGAAAAAAAGTTAAAAATGTCTAAGCCTAAAGAATTAATAAATCTCTCTGAGATTTCTAAATTTTATGATGTTTTCTTCATTGATTTATGGGGAGTGGTTCATAATGGTATAAAATTATTCAATGATATAATTGATGTTTTGCAAAATTTAAAAAAAGAAAAAAAGAAAATTTTTTTTTTAACTAATGCTCCGAGAAGAGCGGCTGTAATAAGTGAGCAGCTTAAGAATTTTGGATTAAGCGAAAAGTTATATGATTTTGTAGTCTCATCTGGTGAAATTACATGGCAAACACTAAATAACAAAAAAAATCAAGGTACTAAAAACTGTTTTTTAATTGGTCCAAAACGTGATTTTCATTTAATTGAAGGACTTGATTTAAAAGTTACTGATGACCCAAATTTAACTGATATCATAATTAATACAGGCCCATGGGGAGACAATGATGTACTTGAAAACTATACATCCATTCTTGAAAATTTAGTAAAAAGAAATCCAATTATGATTTGTTCTAACCCTGATAGGACTGTTGTCAGAGGTGATAGGTTTATGATTTGTGCTGGAACGTTGGCTGATTATTATGAAAAAATTGGAGGATCTGTTGAGTATTATGGGAAACCATTCAAACAGATTTATGAATTTTGTTTTAAAATCTTGGATACAAAAAAGGTTTTAGTAATTGGAGATTCTCTTGAAAACGATATTGCTGGAGCTAATAATCAAAATCTTGACTCAATTTTAATAACTTCTGGTATACATAGGGAGGTAAATAATGAATCGGGTATTGATATAAAAAAATTAGATGATTTAATGGAAAAAAAAAATTTTTCCAAAATATTTTATGAAAGTTTTATCATATAAGTAAGAAATAAATAGGAAATTGCTTTGTCAAAAAATTATAAACTAGATGATTGGTCTGAGATTGCCAAAAAAGAGTTAAAGGAAAAAGAATTAGAAGAGCTTAACTGGGAAACCCCAGAAGGGATTAAAGTCAAGCCTTTGTATACAGAAAAAGATTTAGAAAATATTAAACATAAGATCGGTATGCCTGGTCTTCCACCTTTTACAAGAGGCCCTAGGGCTACAATGTATTCTAATAGACCTTGGACCATAAGGCAGTATGCTGGATTTTCAACTGCAGAAGAATCTAATAAATTTTATAAAGAGGGACTTGAAAATGGGGTAACAGGTTTATCAGTTGCATTTGATTTAGCAACCCATAGAGGCTATGATTCTGATCACCCTAGAGTAATTGCTGATGTCGGAAATGCAGGAGTCGCTATTGACTCAGTTGAAGATATGAACGCACTTTTTAAGGATATCCCACTTGAAAAGATGAGTGTTTCCATGACTATGAACGGTGCTGTTATACCTGTTCTTGCGTGTTTTATAGCATGTGGTGAAGAACAGGGGTGTCCAAAAGAAAAATTAACTGGCACAATTCAAAATGACATCCTAAAGGAATTTATGGTAAGGAATACTTTTATTTTTCCTCCAAACCCAAGCATGAGAATAGTAGCGGATATAATAGAATTCACTTCAAAAGAAATGCCAAAATTTAATTCGATATCAATTAGTGGTTATCATATGCAAGAGGCTGGAGCAAATCAAGTTCAGGAATTAGCCTATACATTAGCAGATGGAAAAGAGTATATTAAAGCAGCACTAGATAGGGGACTAGAAATCGATAATTTTGCTCCGAGACTTTCTTTTTTTTGGTCAATAGGCATGAATTTTTTTATGGAAATTGCAAAAATGAGAGCAGCAAGATTTATGTGGTCTGAGATTGTAAAAAAATTTGATCCCAAAAACAACAAAAGTTTGGCGCTAAGAACCCATTGTCAAACTTCTGGAGTTTCGCTCACTGAGCAGGATGCCTATAACAACATTGTTAGAACTACGATTGAAGCTATGGCCGCAGTATTAGGTGGAACACAGTCCCTACATACTAATAGTTTTGATGAGGCACTAGCTTTACCTACCCCATTTTCAGCAAGAATAGCCAGAAATACACAACTTATACTTTCTGAAGAAACTGGAATAACAAAGGTTATTGATCCTTTGGCTGGTTCATATTATGTAGAGACATTAACTTCTAACATGATTGATGAAGCAACTAAATTAATTGATGAAATAGATGATGCTGGAGGTATGGTAAAAGCAATTGAGCAAGGAATACCAAAAATGCGTATTGAAGAAAGCTCAGCTAAAAGACAAGCTAGAGTTGACTCAATGGATGATACAATAGTGGGGGTAAATAAATATAAAAACGAAGAAAAACAAAACATTAACATACTTTCGGTAGATAATGAAAAAGCAAGAATAGATCAAATTAACAAATTAAAAAGAATAAAAAGCTCTAGAAACATAAATAATGTTAATTCTTATCTTAAAAAAATAGAGGAAGCAGCTAAATCTAAAAATATTAACCTTCTGGAGATTTGTGTTGAGGCTGCAAAAAATAGATGTACAGTTGGCGAAATGACTACTGCCATGGAAAAAGTTTTTGGACGACACTCATTGTCTACAAAAACAATCTCAGGTGTTTATGGAAAATCTATAAAATCTAAGGAACAAATTAGTTCAATTGATAAACATATTGATAAATTTATCGAAAAAGAAGGTCGAAGACCAAGAATGCTTGTAGTTAAAATGGGTCAAGATGGTCATGACAGAGGCGCTAAATTAATTGCAACAGCATTTTCCGACTTAGGCTTTGATGTTGATGTTGGGCCACTTTTTCAGACTCCTGAGGAGGCAGCACGTCAAGCTGTCGAAAATGATGTTCATTTGATTGGAGTATCAACTTTAGCGGCTGGACATAAAACTCTAATTCCCCTTTTAATGAAAGCTTTGAATAACAACGAGGCTGAGAATATCAAAGTTATCTGTGGTGGTGTAATACCACCAGACGATTATAAATTTCTTTTTGATTTAGGAGTGAGCAAAGTTTTTGGACCAGGTACAAATATTCCTCAAGCTGCAATTGAAATCATTGACATTTTGTAAATTATTAACCATAATGGTTAATAATGAATTTAAAAGAGTATTTAAAACTTCAAAAAATTTCACAAAAGCAATTTGCCGAACAATTAGGAATATCTCCTATTTCACTTACAAGATATATATACTTTCAACGATTTCCTGAAAAAAAAATTCTGAAAAAGATTCATGAACTGACTGATGGAATTGTTACAGCAAATGACTTTTTATCAAATTCAAACGATAAAGATTTATTATCTGGAGACGATCAAAATAATATTAGTGAATTACTGACAAACATAAGAAATTGCTCGCGCGTTCATATAGCTAAATGTATAACTATGATTGAATCCTCCCTTGAAGGAGATAAAAGGAAAACTGAATTTTTACTTCAAAAATTAAAGCCAAAGAATAATTCAATTAGGATTGGAATCACTGGGGTTCCAGGTGTTGGAAAATCAACTTTTATAGAGTCATTAGGAATAAAATTAATAAAAAGAGGTCACAAGATTGCAGTTTTGGCTGTAGATCCATCGTCAAAAAGAACAGGCGGATCAATTCTTGGTGATAAAACAAGAATGGAAAAATTATCAATTAATCCTTCAGCATTCGTTAGACCTTCTCCAAGCCAAGGACATTTGGGAGGTGTTGCAAAAAAAACTAGAGAATCAATTTTATGTCTTGAAGAAGCAGGTTTTGATATAATTTTTATAGAGACCATGGGTGTTGGACAAGCGGAGACTGCTGTATACGATATGGTTGATATTTTTCTGGTTCTCCTCTTACCTTCAGGAGGAGATGAATTACAAGGAATAAAAAAAGGAATTATTGAATTAGCAGATCTCATTGTTGTAAACAAAGCTGATTCAGATTTAAAAAAAACAGCAGAAATTACAGTAAGAGATTATAAAACAGCTCTTTCAATTATAGGTGATAAGAATAGAAATAAAAAAATTGAGGTTTTAAAATGTTCATCACTTTTTTCTGAAGGTATTGATTGTGTATGGGATTACATAGATAAATTTATAAACTTTAGAGTTTCAAATAATTTATTCTTTGAAAATAGAGACCATCAAAGATTGAGATGGTTGTGGGAAATTATTAATTTAAAAGCCGATGATTTTATAAATAAGAATATTAAAAAGAAAAAAATTATAAAAAAAATTGAAGATGATGTAAAAAAAGGCGAATTGGGCTTAATTAATGCCTCAAGACTTATTTTTGATTATTTTCAAAAAAATAATTTGAAATAAATCAAAATTTAATTTACTAATACCCTATATTTATTGAGGATATAACTTATGGTTAAAAAATGTGAAATATCAAATAAAAAACCTTTGGTAGGCAATAATGTAAGTCATGCTGTAAACAAAACTAAAAGGCGATTCCTACCAAATCTTCAAAATATTTCATTTTTCTCCGAAATTTTGAATAAGAATATCAAACTTAAGGTTTCATCAAGAGCTATAAAAAGTGTGGAAAAAAAAGGCGGTATTGATTCTTTTATAATGAGTCTTAAAAATAGTAAACATACTGTAGAGACAAAAAAAATAAAAAAATTATTAAGTTTAAAAAATAATGCAAAAACTTAATTGCTATTCATTTTTAATAATTTAACTAAGTTTTCAACTAATACTTCTCCTAATTTAGTAACATCGTCAATCGTAAAAGCATTGCTGTAATATTTAGAAACATCATGCCCAATCCCTATTGCTAGTAATTTAATAGACTTATTTTTTTCTAAGTCATCTATAACTTTTTTTAAATGATCGTCTAAAATATTTGAGTTATTAGCAGAAAGTGTTGAATCATCAACTGGTGCACCATCTGAAACAACTATTAAAATTTTTTTTTTTTCTATTCTTGTTTTCAATCTCTTACTTGCCCACAACAAAGCTTCTCCATCTATATTTTCTTTAAGAATTCCATCTTTAAGAACAAGAGCTAAATTATTTTTACACACTTTCCATGGTGAACTTGCATCTTTATAAATTATGTGAAGCAGATCGTTGAGTCTACCTGGTTTATCTAGTTTACCAGATTGTTCCCAAAAGGTTTTAGATTTTCCACCTTTCCATTCTTTTGTTGTAAAACCAAGAATTTCAACACTAACCTTACACTTTTCAAGAATTCTAGCAATGATTTCGCTTGTCTTTACGGCTGTAATAATTGGTTTTCCTCGCATTGATCCAGAATTATCAATTAATAAACTAACAACTGTATTTTTTTCTGCTTTATTATTTTGAACTTTAAAAATTGATGTATTTTCAGGTTTTGCAATAAAACTAGAGAATTTAGAATTATCAAAATATCCTTCTTCTTCATCGAATTTCCAATAATTCTGGTTAATAGAGTATAAAACTTTTTCAAGTTTTTTTGCCAATTTATTCACTAATTCAATTTCACCTACAAATTCTTCGTCCAGTTTTTTTCGGAGTTCATTTAGTTCCATAGTTGAAGATAGTTTTTTTGCATTAATTGAAAGATCATATTTTTTTGTAAAAACTTTATATTTTGATTTTTCAAATTTAATTTTATTAGATACGGTACCTTCATTTGAATCACTGTGTTTACTTAGATCCTTAATTTTCTTTTTAATTCTAATTTCATCTATACTTAATTTTTCATCTTTTGGTTTATTTTTTTCTTCTTTTCTTAATTCACCAGTTTTTTCAAATTCCTCAGACTTTTGGTCATGTTGATTTGCATTATCAACTTCTTTGTTTTCATGAGCTAGATCTTTTAAAATTTTTTTTAAGCTTTTAAAAAAATCCTCCTGGATTTCAACTTTATTAATTAAGTCACTTATTAATTTTTTTTTTACTTTTGTAAATTTTTTTGCAAAATTTTCAAAACCAGTAACTTTGTTATTCTGGAAATTCTTTAGAAAGAAATTGAATAAAAAAGAATTTAATTTTATCTTTTCTTTATCCTCACCTTGCTCGAAAATTAGTTCAAAATTTTCAATAATATCTTTTAAATTTATTTTACATCCTATAAATTTTTTTGATCCAATTACTATGGATCTGGCTGTATTTATTATTTTAAATTTTTCTTTTTCGTCTGGATTGTCTGGTAGATATTTTTTTAAAATTTTTTTATCTGTATATCTTAAACTCAGAGATGTAAAATCAATAAAACCCCGAGATATTGTTGAAATATTTTTATATTGATGATTTATAATTAGTGTATTTTCGTTAAAACTATCTTTTAGATCTATACCAGATTTACTAATGTTCTTAATTTTATTTTTAGAAAGTGCTCTAGCTGTTGCATCGTGAATAGAAATATTTTGATCAAAATTTTCTGAATTTTGTTTATTACTCTTCAATTATTTCTCTCCCAAAACATCTTTGATAATGTTCATTGATTATCTTTTGGTCATTCTCATCACATTTATTGAAGAATGTTACTTTAAAAGCTAAATCTATATCATTAAATATCTCTGAGTTTTCAGCCCAAATTATGCAGGTTCTTGGTGACATAAGCATTGAAATATCAGAATTCTTAAATGAACTCCTCACAAGGTTTGCGAGTTCTACGATTTGAGGAATAATTTTCAAAGTTTTTTTTGTTATTTTTGATAGCTTATTTTTTATAATTTTTTCTTCAACTTCTGGCTTCAAGAAATTTAAGGTTGTAAAAATATTCCATCTATCTAATTGGCCCTGATTTATATTCTGAGTTCCATGATATAAACCAGAAGTATCACCTGAGCCTAATGTGTTACAAGTTCCAAAAATTCTAAAAGAAGGATTTGGTACAATTACTTTATTTTGATCTAGAAGAGTTAATTTTCCTTCTGCCTCAAGAATTCTTTGAATAATAAACATAACCTCTGGCCTACCCGCATCATATTCATCAAAAACCAGTGCAACAGGGTTTTGAATAGACCAAGGCAAAAGACCTTCTTTGAATGTTGTTACTTGCTTATTATCCTTTATCTTAATGGCGTCTTTTCCCAGAAGATCAAACCTACTAATATGTCCATCGAGGTTTATTCTTACACAAGGCCAATTAAGTCTAGCAGCAACTTGTTCGATGTGAGAAGACTTCCCAGTTCCATGAAGCCCTTGAATTAAAACTTTTTTATTATATTTAAATCCATTTAAAATACTGACAGTTGTAATTTCATCAAAAATAAAACTTTTGTCTATTTCAGGTACTAATTCTGACTTTGATTTAAAACATGGAACTAGAATCTTCTTTTTGATATTAAATGTTTTGTCCGAGTAACATGTCCCATCTGGTTTATCAGTTTTTATATGATCATTACTTAGAAGCATAATTTTCCTTTAAATATTTTGTCAAAATTTTATAAGCTTTATTTATTTCTCTTATTTTAATTTCCTTAGTAATTGAATTTTTGTTGAGGTCCGGGTGATATTTTTTTACTAACTCTTTATATTTTTTTTTTATAGTAAATTCTGTAATTTTTTCTTTAATATCCATTATGATCAACGCATTTCTTATTTCATAATTTTTAATAAGGTTATCTTCTTTTTCAATTTTTTTATTCCTCTTTTTAAACTTCATTTTAGATTTATCAAAAAAATAGTCGAATTCAAATTTTATTTTAGAAGTTTTTCCTTTCGAGAAGGGTTGAGTAGGTCTATTTTCTAAAAAATCATTTTTTTGGAATTCATAAATTTCTGATTGTGATTTTCCCGCGAAATAATTCCATCTTTTATTATATGCTTTTATATGTTCCAAACAAAAAGTATATTTTTCATTACTTCCAGGGGATTTTGGTGCAAAAAATTCTCCGATTTTATCACATTGTTTATCATCACATTTTGGAAAACCTGAATTTTTATTCCAAATATCATTATGTCCATTTGACTTTTTTTTCATATTATATTCTATTATTAAATATATGAATGAATCAACAATATACAAAAAACTTAATGATTATCTTTCTCCTAGTTTTTTAAAAGTTGTGAATGAATCTGACAAACATGCCAACCATAAAGGGAGTCCTGGAACTGGTAATTCACACTTTTATGTTGAAATTCAATCAAAGGAGTTAACAAAAATTTCAAGGTTAGATGGTCAAAGAAAAATATTTAAAATTTTAGAAAAAGAAATGAAAGAAGGCATTCATGCATTAACAATTAAAATAATATATTAGGTTCCGTAGCCAGTCCCAAACATAAACTCTTGATGTTTTTTTAAGGAGTCTTGAAGTAATTCAGCATGAGCATCGTATAGATCTCTCATTGAAAGGATTCCAATAATTTCTTTTTTATTTACAACTGGTAAATGCCTATATCCCTTTGATTTCATAATTTTTATAGCATCAATTGTAGTTTTTTCAGGTTTAATAGTATCAGGGTTCTTAGTCATAATCTTATCTACTTTTGTTTTTTTGGGATCTAAATCTTTTGGAATGACCCTAAAAGTCAAATCTCTCTCAGTAACAATTCCAATTAATGAACCATTTTTTATTTTTTCACAAACTAACAAGGCACCACATTTATGCTTAAGCATCGTCACTGCAGCATCATATGCTGTTGAATCAGCATCAATAATGACCAACCTTTGATTTGTTAAAATATTATCTAAAAGATCTTTAATAATCAAAGATAATTCCCCCCCGATTTTATTATACTACTTTTTTAAAAAATTTTTTAGTTTTTTTTTTGTAATTTTTACAGAAGTTATTTGATTATTTTTTTTTGATAAAACTTCAAATTTAATATCATAAAAGGCAAATATTTGTCCAACTTTAGGAATAGTTCTACTTTCATAGATTATTAAACCAGCAATAGTTGAGGCTTCATTGGTTGGTAAATTCACATTTAAATCTTTATTTAAATCTCTAATACTTGTATTACCTTTAACTATAAATGTATTTGAATTTATTGACTTAACATCTGAAAATTTGGATGAAGGCTTTTTTACGTCTAATTCATCGTCAATATCACCCACAATTTCTTCAATTATATCCTCTAATGTAACAATACCTAAAAACTCTCCATATTCATCGACAACGATTGAAAAGTGTTCTTTTCGTTTTTTAAACTCCATCAGTTGGTTATCAAGTTTAGTTGATTCAGGAATAAACCAGGGTTTTTGACAGTGAACTCTTATTTCAAATTGGTTAGAATTGTTATTTAACTGCAAATCTATTAATTTTCTAACATGAAAAACTCCAATTATATTTTCAGGATTTTTCTCCCAAATTGGAATCCTTGAATGAGGTGAATCTTTTACTTTTTTTATTAATAAACTTAAACTTATATTTGAAGGTAAACTGAAAATTTCTTTTCTTGGTATCATAATAGAGCCTACGGTAATTTCATCTAGGTCTAAGATTGATTTTAACATATCTTTTTCTTCTTTTGCTGATTCATTTTGTTGTCCATGAAGATCAATAACACCTCTCAGCTCCTCCTCGCGTTCTTCATTAATTTCTTTATGTTGAGGTTTAGTGACACCTAAAAAATTTAAAAAAATAGAAACGATTGAGTTTAAAGCTGATGTTAACGGATACAAAAGAATAATTAATACTCTAAATAAAGGCGAAATTTTTAAGGCAATTTTGTCAGCTTTTGACAAAGCAATAGTTTTTGGCAACAACTCTCCGAAAATTAAAATCATTAACGTCATAATTAATGTTGCGTAAATAATTCCTTCAGCAGGAGTAATTTCTATCAAAATTTTAGTTGCTAAAGCTGATGCTAAAACATTAACTAAATTGTTTGCAAAAAGTATTGTGCAAATTAATTTTTCTTTATCTCTAAATAATTTTTCAAAAATTATAGCATTTTTTTTGCCTGATTTTGCCAATGTATGCATCCTAGGTTTTGAAGCTGAAGTTAATGAGGTTTCAGAGCCAGAAAAAAAAGCAGATAATAAAATTAAGAAAATTATACAACAAATCAAAAAAGCTAAGGAAAATTCCATGGTAATCTATATAAGTTTCGTATTTAAAAAATTGGTCAGTACTCTCTCATCTTCCAAAGTATAACTTAAAGGAACTCCAATATCTTTTAGTAAAATAAATTTCAATTTTTTATTTTTTATCTTTTTATCAAATTTTAGATTTTTTATAAAATTTTTAGTATCAATTTTTATTTTATAATTTAACATTTTATATGAAATACTTAAATCTTCTAAATGATTAATTAATTTTTCAAGTACAATTTTTTTACATAGTTTTAAATATACGGAAAACTCTAATGCCATCACCATTCCAATAAATATTGCTTCGCCGTGATTGATCTTACTTGAATAACCTTGGGAGGATTCAATAGCATGTCCAAAAGTGTGACCTAAATTTAAAATTTCTCTAATTCCTTTTTCATTTTCATCTTGTGAAACAATCTCAGCTTTTATATTACAGCTTTTAGAAATTGCATATAAGCAACTTTTTTTATCAAGATTTAATATTGAATTCCCATTTTTTAAAAGCCACAAAAAAAATTTTTGATCTCTAATTAATGAGTATTTTAAAATTTCAGCATAACCAGAGATTATTTCTCTTTTTTCAAGTGTTCTTAGAAAATCAACCGATATTATAACTGATTTTGGCTGTTTAAATGTTCCAATAAGATTCTTTCCATATTTAGAATTAATACCAGTTTTACCACCAACCGAGCTATCTACTTGCGCTAAAAGACTAGTAGGAACTTGAATTAAATTGATTCCCCTTAATAATAGACTTGAGGCAAGTCCAGCAAGGTCACCTATAACACCACCTCCAATTGCAAATAAAAAAATATCACGGTCAATGTTAAAGCTAAGTGTTTTTTCTAGAATGTTTTCTAAAAACTTAAAACTTTTAATTCTTTCACCAAAAGGTAAAACTATAATTTTTAAATTTTTAGAATATTTTTTGAAAGCCTTATCAATAGTTTTACCTTGCAAATTTTTAACATTTGAATCTGTTACAATAACAATTTTATTCTTATCATTTTTAAGAATTCCCTGAACTTTTTCTTCTAGGATCTTATTTCCAAGAAAAATTGGATAAGACCTTTTACCTAGGTTAACTATAATTTTTTTATATTCTTTCATTTTCTTTAAGACTATCTAAAATTAAAGCTAATATATCAGGAATTGATAACTCATCTACTTCAATTTTAATTTGTGCTTTTATATATTCTTGAGTTCTTGATTCATACATTTTATTTAAATTTTCCTTTAGATTACCTTCATTAAGTTTAGGTCTATTCCTTATGTTACCAATTAATCTTTGATACAAAGTCTCAATTTTTGCACTTAAATAAATGCAAAGAGACTCTGAAAAAACAAACTCATTAAACTTAGTATCACTTACAAATCCTGCACCAGTGGATAAAACTATATTTTTATTTTGATTAAGTAATTTCGTTATAATTTTTTTTTCTAATTTTCTAAATTCTTTTTCACCAAACTTTGTAAAAAAATCAGGAATTCTTAATCCAGATGCCAATTCTATTTCGTGATCTGAATCAAAGAATTTTTTATTCAATTTCTTTGCAAGAAGTCTTCCTATCGTTGTTTTTCCAACTCCTGTCATTCCGACAATTAAAATATTTTTTTTATTTTGTAACATTTAAAAGTTTCTATTAATTTATTTCAATAGTATGTTTGAACAATAAAGTTTTTTTTATTATAAATGATCATAAAGTTATGAGTAAGCTAATAGTTAAAATTCTAATTTCATTTTTTGTTATTTTCATGGTTTTTTTTGTTTACATAGGTTCTACGAACTTTGTTGTAACTCCTAAATTAGTAGAGAAAGAATATAAAATTGAAAAAAATTAGTATTTTTTTTGTGATTTTCTTAATTTTCTTTGGAAAGATATTAAAATCTAATGAAAATATTCTTTCTAAAAGAAACTTCTCGATAAATGATCTATCTAAAAATTTTTTATCTGAAATTGGTTTGAATAAAAAAGAAGATATAGTTTGGGAGAAAATTTTTTTTAAAAAAGAATTTGAAGAAGTTAATAATTTCTTTAATGAGCTTCCTGTAAACAACCCTAATTCAGTCATTCAAGACTTGATTTATAAAATTTTAATATCAAAAAAAATTTTTAATAAAAGGGATATTAGTCCAGATGAAGATAAAGTTATTTTTGAGAAAATTATAAGTCAGCTTTTTAACAGCGGAAGGTTGAACGAAATAGAACTTTTTTATTCTCAAACTATCAACATTCAGCAAAATGAAGAGATTCTTATCAAAATGATTGAAGGAAACTTTCTTAGAAACCGTCATACGGAAGCTTGCAAGATTCTTGAGAACAAGGTTCAGGATAAGCCAGTCCGACTTGGAAAAATTATGGTTATTTGTGATATACTCAACAACAAATATGAACAAGCACGTCTTGGTCTTGCCTTACTTAAAGAACAAAATAATCCTGGAGATATTTTTTTTATCGAATTAGCTTTTTCTCTGATGAGTGAAAATGAACTTTCGGAATCTGATTATTTATTAAAAACTCTTAATGAGATAAAAAAACTTAATCCTGTTGTAATGACCTCATTGCAATTTGCTGATATTTCTCCAAATTTTGAGCAAATTCAAAATCTTAGTACAAGCGGTTTGTTATTTATTTTATCAAATCCAACAGTTGAAACTGATTTAAAAATTCATTGTGCTGAGCTGTTAGTAAAACAAGGTAGGATTAGTTTTGAAATGTTATCCGAAGCATATCAACTTCCAAGATATGATAATGCAGATGTAGAAAATGCAATAAAACTATATAAAACTTTATCTCCCATTAAAGCAAGACCTTTACTTTATCAATCAATTTTAAGGGACGAGAATCCAGATTCAAAATATATAAAGATTAAAGCACTACTCAAAGCATCGCTAAATGAGAAATTATTCAAGAATGTTTCATTTTTGGTAGATGGATTAGTTGAAGTAAAAGACTATATAAAATCTGATGAAGATGCAGTATTGTTCTCAAAAATGTTTCAAGCAAAAAATAAATTCTATGAGGCTAAGCAGATATTACAAAAGATTGAGGATAATAAAAAAAAAAAAATTAATCAAATTGCAATTGATCTAAATCAATTTCTTACTAATCAAAATATTGATATGAAAAAACTGAGAGAAAATCTAGCTGACCCAATTCTAATTGAAGATAACTCAGAGAAATTAAGAAGGTTAGTTTTAGTTATGCTAATTAATATGGACTTAGACCAAGATTTTAAAAAAATTATTAAAACTTATAACCCTTTTATTGATGAAAGTTCAAGTTCAACAGACTTAAAAAATCTTATTTTTGCTCAAAGATTTTCAAGTGAAAAAGATTTTTTTAATTCTCTAAATATATTATTTCGTATTGTTGGTAACAGAGATTTTTCTAGCTTAAATTTAATTGAAAATTTTTCTGCTCTAATTATTTTGAAAAATCTTGGTTTAGATGAAGAATTAAAAAAATTATCAGCGAGTATTTTATTGTGACTGATAAAATTTTTTTTATAGAAAAATATTTAGAATACCTAATAGCTCAAAAAAACTTATCAAAGAATACTTGCGAATCTTATAAAAATGATATTCAAGGTTTTTTTAAATTTGTTAAAGTAAAAAAATTAGAGGATATAGAAATAGAAAAAATAAAAGATTATGTTAACTTTTTAAGCAAAAATTTTTCACCAAGTAGTCACTCAAGAAAATTATCAAGCCTAAAGAATTTTTTTGAATTTCTAAATAAAAAAAAAAAGATTGATAATCCCTTAGATAACTTTGATTTCCCAAAAATAACAAGAAGTCTTCCCAAGATATTGAATGAAGAAAAAATTAACATTTTAATAAATAAAACTTATGAAGATAAAACTCCAAAGGGGGTAAGATTTTCTTTACTACTTGAAATTTTATATTCTACTGGTATCAGGGTTTCTGAATTAGTGACTCTAAAATTAAGTTCAATAGATGATAATATGGAATTTTTAATTGTTAAAGGAAAAGGAAAAAAAGAGAGATTTCTTCCAATTCTTCCAAAAACCAAGAAAATTTTAATACAGTATTTGGAAATAAGGGAAATTTTTTTAAAAAACAATACTAAAGATTTTGGATTTCTTTTTCCTTCAAATTCTATCTTAGGTCATTTTACTAGAAATAGATTCTTTCAAATTTTAAAAAAACTTGCATTGAGAGTAAATATAAAATCAGACGAGATTTCACCTCATGCAATAAGACATTCCTTTGCAACTCACCTACTTGAAAGAGGAGTAGATTTGCGCACAATCCAAGAGTCATTAGGACATACAGATATTTCAACTACTCAGATTTATACACACGTAAAACTATCAAAACTGAAAGAAATTTTAAAAAATAAAAGTCCACTAAAAGAAGAAAAATTAAAATTTATAAAAATTTAGGTTGTCATAACAGATTTATTTTTATATTAAATTTACATTGTGTTATCTTTAAAATGTAAGAGGAAATTATGAGTTTTAAAATTATTGAACAAGCGAAACCAAGGTTGAATAGAAGTGAATTAGCTGTACCTGGAAGTAATCCAAGTCTTTTTGAAAAAGCAGCAAAAAGTAAAGTAGATGTTATTTTTCTTGATTTAGAGGATGCAGTTGCACCTGATGAAAAGGAACAAGCAAGAAAAAATATAATCGAAGGGTTAAATGATATTAATTGGAATAATAAAACTATGTCTGTGAGAATTAATGGACTTGATACACATTTTATGTACAGAGATGTGGTTGACTTAATTGAAAAAGCACCGGGAAAACTAGATTTAATAATGATTCCGAAAGTTGGAACAGTTTCTGATGTTTATGCTGTTGATATGTTGTGTACCCAGGTAGAAGATGCTATGGGTCTTGAAAAAAGAATTGGTTTTGAGCTAATTATCGAAACTGCTCTTGGTATGCAAAATGTTAATGAAATTGCGGCATATTCAAGAAGGTTAGAATCTCTTCACTTCGGTGTAGCAGATTACGCAGCATCTACTAAAGCTAAAACAACCGTTATTGGTGGACCAAACCCTAACTATCATGTTTTGACGGATATAGATGGGGATAATCCAAGAAAAAAACATTGGGGAGATATGTGGCATCATGCAGTTTCAAAAATGGTAATTGCTGCTAGAGCTAATGGACTAAGGCCTATAGACGGTCCTTTTGGTGATTTTAATGATCCCGATGGATATATAGCTCAGGCTAATAGATCTGCTACTTTAGGTTGTGAAGGAAAATGGGCTATTCATCCTAGTCAGATTGATTTAGCTAATCAAGTTATGAGTCCTTCTGAAAAAGAAATAAATCAGGCAAAAAGAATTCTTGAAGCTATGGAACAAGCAAAAAAAGATGGGAAAGGAGCTGTTTCTCTTGATGGAAGATTAATAGACATTGCCTCCATAAGACAGGCAGAAGTGTTAGTTCAAAAAGCAAAACTTATCGAGGGAAATTAAATTGAATCTAGATGCAAAATTTTTTGGATTTTGAAAAGCCTTTACTTGACATTCAAACTAAAATTGAAGAGTTAAGACACTTAAAGGAAACTAGTACAAATATTGCAAATGAGCTTAGCAGTTTGCAGGAGAAATTTGATAAAACTTTATTAGAAATTTATAAAGATTTAACTCCTTTTCAAAAAGTAAAAGTTTGTCGACATCAAGATAGACCAAAGTTTTTAGATATAGTCAAAGAAATATTCGACACTTTTGAAATACTCAGTGGTGATAGATTGTTTGCAGATGATTCTTCTATTAAGGGTGGTTTTGCTGAAATTGACAAACAAAGTTTTATTGTGATAGGAAATGATAAAGGGAAGGATATCGACAGTAGAGTGAAGAACAATTTTGGAATGGCTAAGCCAGAAGGATATAGAAAGGCTCAAAGACTTTTTAAAATTGCACATAAATTTAGTCTTCCTATTATTACTTTTATTGATACGCCAGGAGCTTTTCCAGGAGTTGAGGCTGAAGATAGAGGACAATCTGAAGCAATAGCAACATCTATAAAAAATTCTTTAAACATAGCGGCGCCTATCATATCATTTATTATTGGTGAGGGAGGATCTGGAGGTGCAGTAGCTTTGGCAACTGGAAATAGAATTATTATGTTAGAACATGCAATTTATTCGGTAATTTCCCCGGAAGGTTGTGCATCAATACTCTGGAGGGGAACCGATAAATCTGAAACAGCAGCCGAGAATTTAAAGTTAACTGCTCAAGATTTAATAGATTTAGATGTTATAGATGAAATTATAACTGAACCTGTAGGAGGGGCCCACCGTGATTTTAAAAAAACATGTGAAATTATAAAAGAGTCATTGTTAAGATCAATTAAATTGTTTGAAGGAAAATCAACTATTGAAATAATATCCCAAAGAGAAGAAAAGTATCTTAATATAGGGAAAAGATTTCAAATTAACTGATTTAAATTTTTCCACAACAATGTTTGAACTTTTTTCCGGATCCACAAGGACATCTAGCATTTCTCGGTACTTTCGTGTTAGGAGATTGAGGTTCAATTTTTTTTTCTTCCTCTTTAACCTCTGTTTTGATCTCTACAAAACTTAAAATTCGAGAAACATTTTGACGAATTTGCTTCATCATTTCTTCAAACATATTGAAAGCTTCTTGTTTATATTCATTAAGAGGATCTCTCTGACCGTATGCACGTAAAGATATTCCTTGTCTAAGGTGATCTAAAGACAAAAGATGCTCTTTCCAGGATTGATCAATAATTTGTAATAACAAACTTTTTTGAGCTAATGAGAAAATTTCAGGAGGATACTTAGTCTTTTTAAGGTTAATATTTTTATCTGAAATTCTTTTTATTTCTGACCTAATGTCATCTATCTGAATACTTTCTTTTTTATCTAATTCATTGAAGTTAAAATTAGTATTGAGATTGTTTTTACAGTTTTCTTCTATTAGTGATTTCTTTTTTGGATCTAGTTCCTCAATATTTGAAATAATTTGATCAATAGATTCATCTATGTATTCATACCTCATATCTATGACTAATTGATCAACATCCTCATCAAAAATAATCTCTTTTCTTTGCTCATATATAATTTTTCTTTGTTCATTCATTACATCATCAAATTTTAGAAGACTTTTTCTAATTTCATAGTTTCTTGCTTCAACTTTTTTTTGAGCTCTCTCTAATGCCTTTGTGATCCAAGGGTGTTGAATACATTCATCCTTAGATAATCCCAATGTTTGCAAAACTGAATCAAGTTTTTCAGAACCAAAAATTCTCATCAAATCATCTTCAAGAGAGAGAAAAAATTTTGACGAACCTGGATCTCCTTGTCTTCCTGATCTTCCCCGCAATTGATTATCAATCCTTCTTGACTCATGACGTTCGGTTCCTATTATGTATAATCCACCACCATCAAGTGAAATCCTCTTTTCTTTTTCTTGATTAATATTAGACTCAGTTCCTCCAAGTTGTATATCAGTCCCCCTACCAGCCATGTTAGTGGCGATAGTAACTTGCCCTGGTTTTCCTGCATTTGAAACAATTTCAGCTTCTTTCATATGATTTTTTGCGTTTAACACTTCATGAGGAATTTTTTTCTTAGAAAGGAACTTTGAAATAGTTTCGGATTTTTCAATTGAAATTGTCCCTACCAAACATGGTTGATTTTTTTTCCTGCAATTTTCAATAAGTTTAATTATAGCTGTATATTTTTCATCAAGTGTTCTATAGATTTCATCTTCTTCATCTTGTCTAACCATTGGTTTATTTGGTGGTATTTCAATCACCTCCAATTTATAAATATCAAAAAATTCATCTGCTTCTGTTTTTGCTGTTCCTGTCATTCCAGCTAGTTTGGAATAAAGTCTAAAATAATTTTGATAAGTAATGGCTGCTAGAGTTTGATTTTCAAGCTGCACTTCTAAATTCTCTTTTGCCTCAATTGCTTGATGCAACCCTTCAGAAAACCTTCTACCTTCCATAGCTCTACCGGTAAATTCGTCAACAATCAAAACCTTTCCATCTTGAACCAAGTAATCTTTATCTTTTTCAAAAATAAACCTTGCTTTAAGCGATTGATTTGTATGATGGAGAAGAGTTACATTGTTAATATCATAGAGGCTACCTTCTGCGAGAAGCTTTTTATCTGCATATATTTTTTCAAGTTTCTCAATACCTACCTCATTTAGCAAAACATTTTTACTTTTTTCATCTTTTTCATAATCTTTTATTTCGAGTTTTGAAATTATATTATCAACAGTCTTATAAAGTTTAGATGACTGTTCAGCAGCTCCAGAAATTATTAGGGGAGTCCTAGCTTCATCAATAAGAATTGAATCCACTTCGTCTATAATAGCATAATCAAACTTACTTTGAACTATTTGATCTTTAGAAAATTTCATATTATCTCTAAGGTAATCAAAACCAAACTCATTATTTGTACCGTAGGTAATTTCACATTTATAAGCTTTTTGCCTCTCAACATCATCCATTCCATTTATTATAAAGCCTGTTTCTAATCCTAATTTTTTATAAACCTGTCCCATCCACTCAGAATCTCTTTTTGCAAGATAGTCATTTACAGTTACTATATGAACATTTTGATTATTTAGAGAGTTTAAATATGCAGAAAGAGTAGAAACTAGTGTTTTTCCTTCTCCGGTCTTCATTTCAGCAATCATTCCTCTGTGGAGGGCAATCCCTCCTATTATTTGTACATCATAGTGTCTTTGACCTAATGAACGTTTTGCTGCTTCTCTTACAACTGCAAAGGCATCAGGTAAGAGTTCATCTAAACCTTTTCCTTTTGAGACTAAGTTTTTAAATTCAGGTGTTTTATTTTTTAATTGTTCATCAGAAAGTTTTTCATAAGATTTCTCAAGAGAATTAACTTTTTCAACAATAGGAATAATTTTTTTTAAAATCCTATCATTTGATGTTCCAAAAATTTTGTTAGTAAGAAAATTTAACATTTTTTATATATTTATAATAAATTAATAGTTAAAAATGTAATTAAAATAAAAAAATCTAAAATGTCTTTAAAAATTTCTCCATTTGCTCCAAAGAAAGTTCATGAATTTTCTACAATTCTTGGCATAAATGTTTCCTCAACAAATTGTGGTTTAAAAAAAAATAATAAAGCAGATCTTGTTTTGATCAAATTTGAATACCCTAGTAAAATTATTTCATTCTTTACAAATTCAAAAACACCGGGTGCTCCAGTAATTTGGAATAAATCAATTTCAAAATATTCAAAAGTTTCAGCAATTTTAGTTAATTCTGGTAATGCAAATGTATTTACTGGTAAGCATGGTGTCATGTCAGTAAAAAAAATTGTCGATGATTTAGCAAAAAAATTAAAAGTTCCAAAAGAAGAGATTTATATAGCATCCACTGGAGTAATTGGAGAGAAATTAGATTTCAAAAAAATTTTAAATAAAATACCGTTTCTCATAAAAAATCTAAAAAATGATCAATTATCCTGGAGAAATGCAGCGGATGCTATTAGAACCACAGATACATATTCTAAAATAGAGTCCTTAAAACCTAATAAAAGAAACCATTTTATATTAAATGGAATAGCTAAAGGCTCAGGAATGATATTTCCAAATATGGCAACAATGTTGGCATTTATATTTACTGATTTTGAAATAAAAAGCTTATTTAAAAAAAAAATTTCTGAAATAATAAATAAGACGTTTAATTCGATAACAGTTGACGGAGATACATCAACAAGTGATATGGTCCTACTTGTGTCTGTAAAAAACGAAATTTCTAAAAAAAGAGTATTAACAAAAAAGGTTAGAGATGATTTTTTTAATGCCTTAGAAAAAATAAGTCAAAAATTATCACATTTGATAGTTAAGGATGGTGAAGGATTATCTAAATTCATTTCTATTAATGTACTAGGTGCAAAAAACTATCAGAATGCAAAAAAGGTTGCATTTTCAATTGGAAATTCCCAATTGTTCAAAACTTCTCTGTCAGGGTCTGAATTAAATTGGGGAAGAATAATTATGGCTATTGGAAAAGCAAATGTTAAAATTAACCCAGAAAAAATTTCTATAAAATTTGGAAAATATTTAATTCTAAAAAATGGAGAATATATAAGTAAAAATAAAACCCATCTTAAAAAATATATGAAAAGTAAAAATATTGAGCTTATTGTTGATTTAGGTGTTTCCAATGGTAAGGCCAAGATTTGGACCTGTGATCTTACCAAAGAATACATAAAAATTAATACAAACTATCTAACATAATGAAATTAAATATTGCTATTGGAATTTTAAGAAAAAAGAATTCTTTCCTTATTACGTCAAGACCTTACCCTAAGAATTATCATGGTTATTGGGAGTTTCCTGGTGGCAAAGTAGAAAAAAGTGAGTTTTTAATTGAGGCATTATACAGAGAAATTTATGAGGAATTATCATTAAGAATTAACTTAAACAAAGTAATATATTTTTATTCTTATAAAATCAAAAGAGGTAAAATTTTTTATAATTTGAATTTTTTTTTATGTTTTGATTGGATTGGTAAAATAAAGCCTATGGAAGGCCAAAAGTTTGTTTGGATTAAGAAAAAAAATTTTAAAAATTATAAAATTTTAAAATCAAATTCCAGAATAATTTTAAAACTAATTTCTTTTCCACATCGTCATTGAAACTATGTTACATGAAACTTTTAAAAGAGAATCTTTGTTACTATACTCATTTAAGTAGATGTTATTTAAAGTTTTAAGGTAATTTTTACTTAAAAGTGATTTTTTTCTATTAATTAAACATGAGCTTTCTCCAATCCCGTTGATATCTTTAAGTATTTCATTCGCATTTTTATAATAAATATCGTAACTTATAATCTCGGAAACTATTTCTTTAAATCCATTGCTTGAAAAGATATTACTCGAATCTATCATTTTTAATGTAGGAGGCATTCTAGAAAAAACTCCTTTAAAAATTCTTTCATCGGTTTTAATTAAAGAATTTCTTAATTCGAATAATGAATTTTCACCAAAAAAATTACAAAAAAGTATTCCATCATCTGAAAGCAATTTATTTAGATTTTTCGAGTAATTAAATTTGTCATTAATATTATGAAAATTAAAATTACATATTATTAAGTCGTATTTTTGATTGTTTTGAAGTTGTTCTAAATTATCTAAATTGATAAATTTTTTAAATACATTTTTTTTGGTAACTCTAATTTTATCTAAAAATTTTTTGTATTGTGAAAGATAAGTTAAAGAATGGAAATTAAAGTTAATTAATTTTTTATATGTTTCGTCGAAGTCAGATGAAATTAATAATATATTTTTAAAAGAAATATTTGTTTCCTCTAATTTTTCTAAAAAAACATTGGCAAATTTTATGAAAATAAAATTATGTTTATCCCAAGTTTTGGATGCTTTATCTTTACATTTTATTAAAGATTTTGTATCAAATATTAATTGCGCCATTTAGAAATGAAAAAAATTTTAATTTATTCCTCAAAAATTTGTCCATATTGTATAGCTGCAAAAAGACTTTTTAAACAATATAATTTAAAATTTGAAGAAAAAAATATTGACAATAATTTAGATCTAAAAAATGAAATGATGGAATTGGCATCAGGTCGAAAAACTGTTCCACAAATTTTTTTTGATGATTTGCATATTGGAGGGTACGATGATTTATATAAATTATCACAGGATGTAAATTTAAAAGATTTCATTTATGAGAAATAAAATATTCAAGGTAGCATGCTTTCAGACAAAAAGTTCTAATTTGCCTGAAGAAAACATAGATTTGTTATCAAAAATGTTTTCAAAGATAAAAAATAATTCTATCGAATTGGTTTGTTTGCCAGAGTGCGTTGCAATATTTTCTGATTCTAGAGATCAGATTAATAATTATTTAAACCAGTGGAATGACAAATTCCTAAAATTTATATCCGATCAAGCCCATAAAAATAGAACTTTTATTCTAATTGGCTCTTTACCAGCAAAAAGTAAAAATAATAAATTTTTAAATAGGTCATTATTGATCTCATCTTCCGGGCAAATAATTTCTTTTTATGATAAAATAAATTTATTTGATGTTGTTCTCAATAAAAATGAAAAGTATTTAGAGTC